>JGI24724J26744_10001537_pt1 | contig 15802 bp, 15 predicted proteins | sample Cruoilmetagenom7_FD_26744 | JGI IMG/M metagenome (IMG submission 26744)
AAAAAATGAGCGAAGCGAATTAAATGTGTATTTTAAAGAATATTATTACAAGAAAATAAATTTGATTTAGGCGACAACTTGCTTGACAAACACCGCTTACTCCCCTATTTTAAAGCATTCCGGATCCAATCGGGAATTGCTGGGCCAAGTAAGAAAAAGCGTACTCGGTTCAGGAACGGTATTGCTTAAATCAAGTTGGGCATAAGACACAATAGCATCATCATGATAAAACATCGGAATATATCCATTATCGTTGCCAGATAATTTTCCGAGAATTTCATCAGAAGTATAATAATCCAGCAATTCTATCTCTACCGTGGCCGTTTCATGAACTGGCAGCGCTTGAATTTCATCTTTTATCTTGCTTAAGCCTTCTATCCTGACAGCATCAGTGGTAATTAATTTGCTATATGGCGTAAGCGTCAAAGTAAATAAAGCTGATGTTAACGGACTGTCAGTCAGAAACAAATCGAAAAATGGGTCAGAAGTAAAATCAAATGTCCAATTAGTCCGTTCATTTATACCGTCTCCAATTATCGTAGCGCTTCCATTCGGTTGACTGATTAGGAAGTCTCCGTTTGTTATCGTATCGGGATACAATACTGTTTCAAGCTCGACGCTTCCGCTGGCTGAAGCGCTTATAGTCAGAGCGAACGCACTATTAGATAAAAAACTGATAAAAAAAATAAGCAAAATAGAAATAATGTGTGTGATTCTCATTTGTACCTCCTGTTAAATTAAAATTTAATTTTTCTTATAACAATTTTATTCAAGATTTCAGACAGATATTCTCATTATCACCTCCTTTTTTATTTCTAAGGTTACAGGTTGTTTTTAAATATTTAATCAAATAATGCTTTAACCTGACAATTAAATGCTACAAGTTGTGTATATTTTTTTAGTTTAACGTGCAGCACTACAAATTTAACAAACTNTGATTAAATTTTGTTATTTTGAATCGCTTTTAATGTAATAGACGAAGACTTTCTTTTTCCCTTACGTTTTTTTTAAATTTATTAATCTGCACCGTGCAATTGGAAATNTTTTGAAAAGTGTNTTTTTATTTCAGGATAAATTTTACTGTAANGTGACTGATATTCAATTCCAATTATTTGCTGAAAGATTATGGATCTAAAAAGTCTTATAGGATTAACAACTCTCAATGTTGTAAATATCCTGAACAGACAGGATGTTAATAGCGTTTTGTGTGTTGAAATGATAGAGTCTATAGAAATTATAAGGTGAAGTAATTATAATGTCCATATTTAGTTTTCCTGATAAAAAAGTTGAAGTTCTTGTTCAACCTTCTACGTATCATGGTTTTACAGTTTTTTAAATAATGTTTACTAAAAAAAAATCGTCTGTTTGATTTAATATATTAAGTTGGTTATATTAATATCTTAAGAATGTGTTAACTTGTCTGTCACATTTTTTTGTATTTTTATGCCATGATTTGTTAATATAATGAGCTGGTTTATTCAGAAAAGGCTGTACCTGAAACGTAAAGCCAGTTTGTATTTTTGGATTGGGAAAGAGTGGAAATTATAAGAGAACGTTTCCTGTTGGATTTTACAAAGGGTTTGTCTATGGGATTTTTTTCTATATCTAATCTTGCAGTGTCTTTTCTTATGTTTATATTTTATTGATCTGTTTTGCGTTTTTTCCTTTTAAAAATTGGACCATTTTCAGATACATTGCACTGCCTCCATGAAAATCTGTAAGTTTGGTTAATATCAAGATCAGTGCTTTCTCTGTCTACTAACCCATATCCTTTTCTGTTTCTTATATTATTTAACTGAATCCTTGAACGAAGATGAAGTTTTACCTCTTTGCCGCGGCCACAAGGTGACCATGAAAAACTTTTAATGTTAAATTTATCTACAAAGGTGTATTCAATATCTTCAGGGCCATGTATCATGCGAGTTACTTTTAATGGTTTTTGCCCTATAAAATTATAATGTTCAGTAAATTTAGCCTTTACACCTTGATCCAATGTTGCGCCACCAATATGTATCACATCAATAACTGAAAACTGCCACCCGAAAGGTATGTGTATTGGTATGGTCAAATGGCAAAATTTGGATATAACAGGTCTTGTTTCAGAACTTATCTCAATTTTATAATCATCAAATACGATAGTTAAAGCTCTGGCATCAGCGCTTAATATCACGTTAATTAATCCGGATAAAAAGCCGGACCCTTCATGCTTGATATTTTTTAATAAGTAAGCAGAGTGAGCATGTGGTAAAGCGTAAGTTAAACTCACAAACGTAAATAAAAATACAATAGTGTAAACTATTGTTTTCATGGCTTTCCCATTATTTCGCAATATACCTTTAAATTAACTAATATTGATTTACAAATTTTCATGACCAAATTTAAGTACTGTTATCAAGGTTAATTAAGTATTTTTTTAAAAAATAGCGCCTTTTTTTAAAAAGGCGCTAAATAGAAGCAGTTATTTATTAATAATCGTGTGTACCTACTTTAACAGGCACGCTAAACATCTCTTCAAGCTTGGATATAATAACTTTCAGATTCATGGGACAGTTCATTACGCCAGTTGCTTTTTGGACGCATGTTGCAAAGTAAATTTCATCAACACTTTCACCCATTTCCTGTAATACTGTTTTTTGAAGACTAAGCTTTGGAAGTACCAGACCTGGACAATCACCGCAACTTGTTTTAAAAACAATATTGATATCTTCATCTCCTTTAAATACAAATGCCTTGTCATTTGCAGCTTTGTAGCATTTGGCACATCCAATACAGCTTGTATCCTGAATTTTTTCACAATAGATTATTCCAACTTTTTTAGCCATTGATATCACCTCATATTAAAGTAATGTATTAAGATAATTATAATTGTTTTTCATATTTTAGAAAAACGTTTTTATATTTAACCTTTATTAAACTTCGGCCATTTAGCGATTTTAGTGATAACCTTTAAAAATTTGAAATAACACAAATTGCTGAAAATATAAATATGTTTATCTGAAAATATAATAAAACATCAAAAGTCTTATGTTATTTAATAAATAAAAACATTTGACTTTTTTTTTCTTTTTTTCTATCTTTTAAATGTTTTTTGCAAAAGGGAATTTCGTGAGAATCGGAAGCGGTCCCGCCGCTGTAACCGGGGACGAATCCTGCAATTTAGCCACTGCTTAGGTATTGCAAACTAGGTGGGAAGGAAGCAGGAAGTAGAGTGATCCGGAAGCCAGAAAACCTTGTTTTTGCAGATACCATATTTTTGCGGAAAAACAAAGATATGGTAATGTAGTGATTAAGAAAAAAAGTCAGGGCCAAGAAACTGGGTGCAGCCCTTCAAACCTGAGTCTTAGAACTAAGGTTTGAAGGGCTTTTTTTATTTTTATTAAGGAAATTGCATTTTAGAACCTGTGATTAATGCTTGAGTTTGATATTTTGCTATAATTGATAAATAATATAAAATTGTTAGGATCTATCTTTAAATTAAAAAAATAAATGAAAGCATTATTTGTAAAATTTAAGCTATTTCAAAAATGGCTCCGCAACTCTTTTAAAATACAGCTATTGGCTTTAATCTTTATATTATCAGGTGCTATTTTTGTATCAGTTAGTATGGGATATGTTAAGATACCTTGCGGGGAAATTATTAAGATTTTATTGTATAAAATATCAGGGGAAGCTTTTTTTATCAAAGATATTAATGATCTGTTTTCAGGTATTGTTTTAGATGTACGTTTACCCCGTATACTGACAGCTGCAATAGTTGGTTCGGGTCTTGCTCTTTCTGGTGTTGTCTTTCAGGGGATTTTACTAAACCCCCTTGCAGATCCTTATACATTGGGAGTTTCATCAGGTGCTGCATTTGGCGCTTCTTTGGCTCTTTTTTTTAATTTTGATTTTTGCGGAGTATACTCTGTCTCCTTTTTTGCTTTTTTAGGAGCAGTTTTGACCCTTGTATTTGTACTGTTTCTCTCTTTTTCAGGCAAAGCATCGCTTGACAACCAGTTTTCATCCAACAATTTGATTTTATCAGGAATAATTGTAACTGCAATATTGTCTGCCGGAATTAATTTTTTGAAATTTATGGCTGATGAACAGGTTTCAGTAATAATATTCTGGCTTATGGGCAGTTTTAACTCAAAAACCTGGACTGATGTTTTATTAACACTTGTTTTTGTATGCACAGGGTTTTTGATATTTTTATTTTATGCCATGGATCTTAATCTTATGTCCCTTGGAAACAAAATGGCATCTTCCCTTGGAGTTGATACAAAAAAAACGCCTTTTATTCTTCTTGTTGCATCATCTCTTGTTACTGCTGTTTGCGTTTCTGTTTCAGGTATTATTGGATTTGTAGGTCTTTTGGTACCCCATATGATGAGATCTGTTACAGGGCCTGATAACAAAAAACTGATTCCGGTTTCCATGCTGGCTGGCGCCATATTACTTTTATGCGCAGATACAATAACAAGGGCTTTTCTTCCTGTTGAAGTTCCAATAGGTGTTATTACAGCTTTAATCGGAGGCCCTTTTTTCTGCTATATATTTAAAAAAAAACAAAATAAATTAAATTAAAAACCATTAAAAAATGTCCTATAAAATCAATGATATAACCTTTTATTTTGAAAATAATAAAGTGATAAACAATCTTTCAATTACACTTGAGAAAGGAAAATTTTTCGGAATAATAGGACCAAATGGCTGTGGGAAAACAACATTCCTTGATCTTTTATTAAGGCATCTAAGTCCTGCAACAGGATCTATAGCCTTTATGGGTAAGGATCTTAAAAAGTATTCAAAAAAAGAGCTGTCTAAAAAAATTGCGCTTGTTCCGCAAAATTATTATATTAATTTTCCTTTTAAAGTAAAAGAGATTGTGCTGATGGGGCGATATCCTCATATTTCACGATTCAATTCTCCTTCAGAAAAAGATTACAATATAGTTAACGATGTAATGCAAAAAACTGGTACTTATAAATTTAAGGATCAACATATAACAAAGTTAAGCGGAGGAGAAAGGCAAAGAGTTGTATTTGCAAGGTCCCTGGCTCAGGATACTCCTGTTCTTATACTGGATGAAGCCACGTCAAATCTTGATATAAATTATACTTTTAATCTGCTAAATATTGCAAAACAAAGCGTGATTCAAAGCAACAAAACTATAATTGCTGTATTTCAGGACATTAACCTTGCTTCTTTTTATTGTGATTATCTTATTTTTATGAGTCAGGGAAACATTGTTTTTCATGGCACAGTTGATAAAGTTTTAACTGCACATACCATAAAATCTGTTTTTTTTGTTAACTCAAAAGTATATTACGACTCTTATTCAGATTCAAAACATGTGGTTTATAAAGCAAAATAAAAAATCAGTTACTTACTGTTATTTATTAAAGCAAATCAATATTATCATATTGATTCTTATCCTTTTTATTCCGGCAAAAGCAAATTTGTCGTTATCTGCATCTGTGCTGATAAAGGATAAACATTCATTTTTTGATCAGTCCAAAAGAGAAATTTATATTAAAAAACCATTTAAACGAATTATTTCACTTTATGGCGGTCATACGGAAAATTTATATGCCCTGGGACTTGACAAGGAAATTATCGGTGTGACCAGAAATGAAGTTTTTCCGAAAAAGGCATCTAAAAAAAAACCTTTTTCATACCATGATGATCTGGAAAAGTTTTTGGCTGCATCTCCTGATCTTGTTCTGATAAGACCCATGATAGATCAAGGTTATGCAAGGTTGATTGCAAGGCTTGAAAAATTTAACATAAAAGTAGTATCGCTCCAGCCCGGAACAATTGAAGAAATGTACACTTACTGGAAGATACTTGGAATGCTGACAGACAAACGCGATACAGCAGCAAAAATGATAGTGCATTTTAAAAGGGCTGTTGCTGATTTTAATAAATTAACAGAAAGCATACCTGAAAAAAAAAGGGTATATTTTGAATCCATACACAAAAAAATGAAAACATTTGCTCCCAATTCCATGGCAATATTTGCTCTTGAAGCTGCAGGGGGTATAAATATCGCCTCAGATGCCATATCGCTTAGAGGTACAAATATTGCTGCATACGGAAAAGAACGGATACTGTCCAAATCAGCTAAAATTGACATATATCTTGCCCAAACAGGTAAAATGAACAGGTCAAGCCTGCACCTTATTAAAAATGAAACAGGTTATAGTATCATAAAAGCTGTTAAAAACGATCAAATATATTTTGTAGATGAGATTATTGTGTCAAGACCGACATTTAGAATTCTAAATGGAATATATCATATAGGAAAGATACTTTATAAAGACATATACAAAAAAAATGCAGAACAAATTTTAATAAAAGCAAATAGTTATATAAAATGATTGATTTAAAACAAGTTAAAACATGCGGAGGTTGACATCAAAGGTATAGTAATTGCCGGAACAAAAAGCGGTTGTGGGAAAACAACAATTACCCTGGGACTTTTAGCAGCCTTGTCAAAAAGAGGATATAATATTGCTTCTTTTAAAGTAGGCCCTGATTTTATAGATCCTGGTCACCATGCTAAAATAACAGGAAAAGTCAGCAGAAATTTAGATGGATGGATGCTTTCAAAGCAATATAATATAAAATGTTTCAACAAATATTCCAGTAAAGCAGATATTGCTGTTATTGAAGGTGTTATGGGGCTTTTCGACGGTTATGACGGTAAAAGCGAATCAGGTTCAACAGCCCAGATGGCCAAATGGCTTGGTCTTCCTGTTATCCTGTCTGTTGATGCAAAAAGTATGGCAAGAAGCGCAGCAGCTTTAGTAAAAGGATTTGAAGAGTTTGATAAAGATCTTTTTTTTGCTGGAGTAATTTTTAATAACGTTGGCAGCAAAAAACATCTGGCATATCTTCAGGAGGCATTAAAAGAGAATGTAAAAATGCCTTGTATTGGAGGAATAGCAAATAACAGGGATATTTGTATACCTGAAAGGCACCTTGGTCTTGTAACGACCCAGGAACACGCTTTATCTAATGAAAATATTAATAAACTTGCAGATACAATTGAAAAAAGCATAGATCTTAAAATGTTTGTAAAAATGCTTCCTGATATTCCTTATACTGATTTAACTGATAACAGCAAAAACAAAAAACAAGATGATTCTTTGGCTTTAAACTGTTTATTGAAAAAAAAAGTGCGTATTGGAGTGGCCATGGATAAAGCCTTCTGTTTTTATTATCAGGATAATCTTGACCTTCTTTGTCAAAGTGGTGCTGAACTGGTATTTTTTTCACCTGTTAAAGAAAACAGTTTGCCTGAAGAAATTGACGGGCTTTATTTTGGTGGAGGATATCCTGAGATTTTTGCGAAAGAATTGGCTGAAAAAGTTGATCTTCACAGTCAAATCAGAAAAAAATGCCTTGATGACATGCCTATATACAGCGAATGTGGAGGTTTTATATATCTTTGCAAATCACTTTTTGATCAAAACGGAAATAAACATCCAATGGCAGGATGTTTTCCTTTTAATGCAAAAATGTCATCAAGTTTGAGATCCTTGGGCTATCGTGAAATCAGGCTGTTAAAAAACAGTGTAATAGGATCAAAAGGAGAAATAATCAGAGGACATGAATTTCACTATTCTCTTCTTGAAGATTTTGTAAAAAATGCAGGTATGGAAACAATTTACAGTGTTGCAGATAAAATTGGAGATAAAGCTATTGCAAATGGTTATAAAATAAACCAATGTCTTGGCAGCTATATTCATCTTCATTTCGGAAGCAACATGGATTCAGCCAGACATTTTGTAAAAGCGTGTCAAACATATAGATATGAAAGGATTTCACTGTAAATGAAACCGGAAGAGATAGAAGCATTAAGCTTTAAAATAATTGACAGAGAAGCAGGCCAGCACAGATTTTGTCCTGATAAATGGAGTATAGTACAAAGGATGATCCATACATCTGCAGATTTCGAATATTTAGATACAGTGCGGTTTCATCCTGATGCAGTAAATGCCGGGATCAATGCCATCTGTTCTGGGAAGCCTGTTATAACAGATACAAATATGGTAAAAGCTGGTATCAATAAAAGCGCATTAGAAAGGTTTAATGTGGACGTAAGATGTTTTATAAATGACCCTGAAGTAAAAAAACAGGCACAAAAAGCAGGAACTACCCGTTCACAAACAGCTGTTGATGCAGCCATTGATTCTGTTAATGCCAGGGATTTTATATTTGTTATAGGAAATGCTCCCACAGCACTTATGCGCCTTATTGAACTTGTTAAAAAAAATATGGTAAAGCCTGCTCTTATAATTGGATTTCCAGTGGGATTTGTAAATGCAAAAGAATCCAAAGAGGCTCTTTTAGAAATCCCATCTGCTTATATTACAAATATAAGCAGAAAAGGGGGTTCAAATATAGCAGCAAGTGTTGTAAATGCCCTTGTTAAACTGGCTGTCAAAAAAATAAGCTAAAAAACTGGTCAGAATAAATAAACTAACTTTTCATTTTTAAATTTACGGTAATAGATATGGATATTAAAACAGGAACTTTATACGGTCTTGGGGTAGGGCCTGGTGATCCCGAATTGATTACTTTAAAATCAATGCAGATATTAAATAAAGTAGATATTGTATTTGCAGCATCATCAACCAAAAATAATTACAGCCTGGCAGTCAGTATTGCAAAACCCCATATTCCAGAAGCAACCTTGATTAAGATGCTTGCTTTTCCCATGATAAAAGATATCAGCAAAGCTAAAAAAATATGGGAAGAGCACGCACATTCGATAATAAAAGAACTTGTTAACGGTAAAGATGTTGCTTTTGTGACATTAGGTGATTGTATGACATATTCCACTTATGGGTATATTTTAAAACACATTAGCATGTTAGCTCCGGATATATCAATTGTAAGTGTGCCTGGTATTACATCATATCAGGCAGCAGCAGCACGTATAAACAAGCCTCTTGTTGAAGGGGAAGAGTCACTTACGATTGTTTCCGGCATAGAAGGCGGAAATGCCTTAAGGGAATTAAAATCCAGACAAAGTAACATGGTTTTTTTGAAAGCATACAAAAACATTAATGATATTGTTTCTGCTATTGAAGAGGCAGATCTTCTTGATACAAGTGTTGGAATAACAAACTGTGGACTTGCAGAAGAAAAAATTATTAAAGATGTCAAAAGCTTTACTCAAATGCCCCCTGAATACTGGACTCTTATTATGACAAAACCGAAAAAAGAAAATGGGGCATAAACTGAGCAAATCAGCATATAAATATTTTGAATTTTTTATAAATATCAAACCAAATGTTTTGTTTGACAAATGACTGCAAAAAAAAGGCTTAAAACCGGATTTACAACAGGTACAGCTGCTGCTGCTGCGACTAAGGGAGCTTTGCTTTTACTTGTTGAAAAAAAAATACCTTTAAAAGTAAAAATAAAATTTTTAACAGGTGATTATATTGATATACCGGTTAATACCTGTGTTCAAAAAAAAACCGATCAAGCTGTTTGCACTGTAATAAAAGATGCAGGAGATGATCCTGATATAACTCATAAAGCTGTTATCGGTGCAAAAGTTACAATCTTAGATAAAAAGCATGATAAAGTCGAANCACGTATAACAGGCAGCAGGGGCGTTGGAGTGGTTACAAAAAAAGGTCTTGAAATAGAGCCTGGTAATTTTGCCATCAACTCTGGCCCTTTGGAAATGATTAGTCAGGCTGCATCTGAGGTTTTAGAAAAAAACGGTAAAAATTTTTTGGTCAGTATTAAAATTTTTGTGCCAGATGGTGAGAAANTGGCAACAAAAACCCTGAACAAACGACTTGGAATTTTAGGTGGAATTTCAATATTGGGGACAACAGGTATTGTAAGGCCNATGTCCCATGATGCCTATATTGCAACAATACGCTCTGCTATATCTGTTGCAAAGGCAACAGGTGCTGAAAAAGTAGTTTTAACCACAGGCAGGCGAAGTGAAAGGTATGCACAGCTTTTTTTTGATAATTTGCCTGATGAAGCATTTATACAGATAGGAGATTTTTTTCAAAAATCATTGGACTTTGCTGCTGAAAAAGGTTTCAGACATATTACTCTGGCGGTTTTTTTTGGAAAAGCTATTAAGATGGCAAACAAAAATTCTAATACCCATGCTTCAAAATCCAGTTTGACAATGGCGAATTTGTCGATATGGGCATATGAAGTTACAAGAGATGAAAAATTTGCAAAAATGCTTTTATCAGCTCATACAGCCAGGCATGCATTTGAACTTATAANTGACAAATATCCTGAAATTATCTCTTATGTAGGCATGCTGATGATAAAATCTGCAAAGGAGTTTACACACTTTTTTGTTGATGTGCAAAGCATTATTTTTGATTACAGCGGCAGAGTTGTTTTTAATTCTGACAGATACTAATTTTTTTTAGGGAACATATTGTTTATGAAACCTGTATCAGTAATAGGCATGGGCTTATCACCTGATGATCTTACTGTAAGGCATTGGAATCTGATTGANAGAGCTGACATTATTGTNGGCGGCACAAGAATTCTTNATTTTTTTATGGATTGCAGAGCTGAAAAAAAAGAGATAAAAAGCAGTATCANCGAAACAATCAGATATATAAAAGGCATGATGAATGACAAATCAATAGTTGTTCTGGCTTCAGGAGATCCACTTTTTTTTGGTATAGGCTCATTGCTTATAAAACAAATAGGTCATAAAAACGTTGAGATCTATCCAAATATTACAACTGTGGCTGCTGCTTTTNCCCGTATTAAAGAGCCCTGGCATGATGTTTTTGTTGTTAGTCTGCACGGAAGAAATAATGAAAAAGCTCTTATTGATGCGGCCGCAAAAAATGATAAAATAGCTGTTTTCACAGATAATAAAAATACTCCAGNGTCCATTGCCAAGCTTCTTATACAAAATANCATAACAAACTTTGAAATGTGTGTTTTCGAACAGCTAGGCATAAAAGATGAACGTGCTTGCTGGCATACTTGCTGTCAGGCAAGAACAATGCAGTTTAAAGAGCCAAATATAGTTGTTTTAAAACGAATTTTTTGTTTGTCTGAAAAAAAGCAAAGGAACCTTTCTCTTGGAACATCAGATAGCTGGTTTGAACATGAAAAAGGGCTTATAACCAAATCTGAAGTAAGGGTTTTATCTCTTGCTGCTTTATCTCTTGAGTCAAGCCATATCTTATGGGATTTGGGAGGAGGAAGCGGTTCTGTTGCAATTGAAGCATCCCTTTTTATTAAAAAAGAGAAAATATATATTGTTGAACAAAAAGCAGACAGGGTAAAGCANATTAAAAATAATATTAACACCTTTGGCGTTGAAAACGTTGAAGTAATACATGCAACTCTTCCTGATGGCCTTGCAGATTTACCCGAACCTGATCGAATATTTATTGGCGGCGGAGGAAAAGATCTTGAAGAAATAATTAAATCTGCTCTGTTTTTTTTGAAAGATAAAGGAGTTATAGTAATTAATACAGTTCTTCTTTCCAGCATCAATACAGCAATGGATATTTTAAAAAAAAACGGATATGAAACCGATATTATCCAGGTGCAAATAAACAGGGGAAAAGATATGCCCTGGGGTAAAAGACTTGCATCTCAAAATCCGGTATGGATTATTACAGGGAAAAAATAAAAAACAAAAAAAGCATAAGGAGAATTCATGACCACAACCTATCCGGTCATTTTTGCAGGTGCAGGGCCTGGTGATCCTGATCTTATAACTGTAAAAGCTTCCAAGGCGCTTATAAAGGCAGATACTGTTATATATGCAGGTTCTCTTGTGCCCAGGGCAGTATTAAAATGGACAAAAAAAGGAGCCGTGCTTTTAAACAGTGCATCACTGCATCTTGAAGAAATTGTAGAAGAAATGGAAAAAGCATATAAAAATGGTATGCGTGTTGTACGTTTACATACAGGAGATCCAAGTCTTTATGGTGCAATTTTCGAGCAGATGGCAAAGTTAAATGAAAAAAAAATCCCTTATCAGGTAATTCCAGGAGTTACAGCTGCATTTGCTGCTGCTGCTGCAATGGGGATTGAATATACACTTCCTGAGGTTTCCCAGACACTCATATTGACCCGTATTGCAGGGAAAACCCCTGTTCCTGAAAAAGAATCTTTAAAGTTGCTTGCTAAGCATCAAACCTCAATGGCCATATATCTTAGCATAGCCCATATTGAGAACATGGCTGATATTCTTATTGATTCATATGGAAAAGATGCAACGTGTGCTGTTGTTTATCGCGTGAGCTGGCCAGAGGAAAAAATTGTCTACACCAAACTTTCAGAACTGAAACATGCAGTGAAAAAAGAGAACATAACACGTCAAGCCCTTGTCATAGTAGGAAAAGTTTTAGATGTAAGTGTAGATATGCTGCAATACAAATCAAAACTATATGATAAAAATTTTTCCCATGGTTTTAGAACCTGATTGTTNTTTATAAAAGTATTNCACTTTTTTTTAAGGTTTATGATTATTTATTATGAGTGCTAAAAATAGCAACAAATTAGCTGTATGGGCTGTTACTGAAAAAGGTGCAGATCTTGCCGTAAAAATTATTGAAAATTTGCCTGATGCCTCTTGTTATCTTTCTACCAATCTGAAAAAAAGAGCAAATACTTTTACATTTAATGCTCTTTCGATAAAGCTGTCTGAAATTTTTAATGAATACAATGGGCATATATTTATTATGTCAACAGGTATTGTTGTTCGTATAATAGCACCTTTAATTAGACACAAAACTGTTGATCCAGCAGTTGTTGTGGCAGATGAAATCGGGCGACATGTGATAAGTCTTATTTCCGGACATATAGGAGGAGCAAATGCGCTTGCTGTTACTGTTGCAAAATTAACAGGGGCTATACCTGTTATTACCACTGCAACAGATTTAAATAATGTTTTGGCAGTAGATGTTATTGCCAGAAAAAAGAATCTTTTTTTTGAAAATCCAGACGCAATAAAACATGTAAACATGGCGTTTTTATCAGGTACAAATGTTTTTCTTTATGATCCTTTTGGTTATTTTGATGATGTAATTTATTCTGGCTGCAAGCAGCTTGTCAAAATCCAAAATTNTGANTTTTGTAATATAGACCATAATATTCCATCTGTTTTCATAGATGATAAACTTATTGATCTTCCTTCAAATTCAAAGGTTCTTGTGCTTCGTCCAGGATCTCTGGTTGCAGGCATGGGATGCAACAGAAACACAAATGCTGGTGAGATGAAACAGTTTCTTTTTGAAATATTAGATAGATATATGTTATCACTAAAAAGTTTAACATGTATTGCAACAATTGATATAAAAAGAGATGAAAAAGGGCTTTTAAGCCTTGTAAAAGATATAGATCTGGAGATAAAATATTTTAATAAAAATGAATTAAGTCAAGTAGTTAATATAAAAAACCCATCAAGTTTGGTAGAAAAACATATAGGAGTTAAAAGTGTATGCGAAGCAGCAGCAATTCTAGCATCAAAAAACGGGATACTGATTGTGCCCAAACACTCGACAAAAAATGTAACAGTAGCCATAGCCAGAATACCCTTTATATCGTAGGAATAGGCCCTGGAGATCAAGAACATTTATCAATGCGTGCATTAAATGTTCTTAAATCAGTTGACACTGTTGTGGGNTATACAACATATACAGATCTTTTGGCTCCTGTTATTCAGGGCAAAAAGGTTTATAGCACATCAATGACNAAAGANGTTCAAAGGGTTGAACTATCCATTGACGTTGCAATGAAAAAACAATCGTGCGCTCTTGTATCAAGTGGAGATTCAGGAATCTATGCCATGTGCGGTCTGGTTTTTGAAATATGCAAAAAAAAAAATATATCAATTATAACTTCAAACACTGAAAATAAAGATGAGCATAAAAAAGATTTACTTAAAATTGAGATAATACCTGGAATCCCAGCGCTGTGCTCTGGCGCTTCTCTTTTAGGAGCACCCCTAATCCATGATTTTGCAGTTATAAGCTTAAGTGATCTTTTAACTCCCTGGAGTGTTATTGAGCAAAGGCTCAAGGCTGCAGCAGAAGCTGATTTTGTAATTGTTTTATATAACCCCAAAAGCAAAAAAAGAAACTGGCAGTTAAAAAAGGCTCAGGAAGTTATCTTGGAATACAGAAACGAAAATACACCTGTTGGTATTGTAACAAGCGCAATGCGCAAAGAGCAGAAAACCAGCATCGTCCCCCTTGCTGATCTTCACAAAGCTTTTGTAAATATGCAATCCACAGTATTTGTTGGAAACAGCGTTACAACAACATATAATGATTTTATGATTACACCCAGGGGTTATTTTTCAAAATATGATATTGGGGAGAAAACAAAGCCTTTATAAGGGAGTTAAAAAAAACGCTTTTTAAGGGCAACTAAACTGCTGTAAAATTATTGATGACCTGGTCATTTAANTTAAAAAATTTTGAAGCATCGGCATCACCTCAAAGTATAAAGGATATGCTGATTGCCTCTTTTATTGGGCTGTACACGCTCACTTTTCCAGATCCTTTTATTTTTTCTGCTGAACGATTTGGGATTTCCCTTTTTTTGTTTATGGATCAGGCAAATTTGATATTCCTCTCCATTTAGCCTCATCTTCGGCCAGGGATTGTCTGATCTTTATTGTTTTCTCAAACATGCGCGCATGAAAATCAATTGTTGATTATTGATGAGCCGGAAAGTTACCTGAATAATGTGAGCTATATATAACTATTATAGTATATCAATTACTCTTATGTCGAACTCACGTTAAATAATGTAAAAAAGTATAGAGAGGCTGTCTCTTTTCTTCATTTTATTAAAAACAAAGTGTATTACTAAATGAAAGATATCAGAAAATTAGCTTTTGGATATTCAACAAAATGTAATGTCAGGTGTGAGCATTGTGTTGCAGCAGGAGAAATTCCACAAACAAGCANAATGAATTTATTTAAGGCAAAATCTATAATTCATGAAATGGCAAATGCCAATGTTAAAGGAATCAGTTTTACGGCTGGTGAACCNCTTATTTTTCTTTCTGAAATTATCGAACTTATAAAAATTTGCTGCAAAAATAATATTTATGCACGAGTTGTAACAAACGGCTTCTGGGCAAAAACATGTGAAGTGTCAGATTCTATTATTTTGCAATTGAAAAATGCAGGACTTTCTCAATTGCGAATAAGCTTCAGTAGATGGCATCAAAAAAATATCAGTCGCAAAAATATTTTAAATGCATCAAACAGCTGTAAAAAAAAAGGTATTAACTATTTCATTTCCTTTGTAACTGATTTTTCAAAAGAAGATGAGGAGTATGAAAATTTTTTACGGGAAAATAACCTTAAATTCTTCCCTGAACCTGTGATATTTGCCGGAAGAGCAAAAACCTTTAACAGGCATGAGCTTTATACGGATTATCAGGCTAACTGCTGCCCAATGAACCCATATATTTCTCCTGAACTTGATATGTATGCCTGCTGTGATGCAGGCATACATTTTACAAATACAGATTTTTTTCATCTTGGTAATTTGAAAAACAACACCATAGATGAACTTTTTTTAAAAAGTGAAACAAGCAGTCTTTATAATCATATTAGAAATATGGGAATTACCTCCCTTGCTTCTTTTGCGGGTTTTAAATCAAGGGAAATTATAAAATACAGAAAATGCGAATTATGCAAACTTCTATTTGATTCACCCAAAACATTAAAATTTCTTGAAAAAGCCAGTAATACCAGATTAAATGAATGGTACAGATGATGAAACAGGTTTAATATGCTGTTTTGCACATTGCACTCAAGAAAAAAAA
>JGI24724J26744_10001538_pt1 | contig 15798 bp, 32 predicted proteins | sample Cruoilmetagenom7_FD_26744 | JGI IMG/M metagenome (IMG submission 26744)
AATTTCCTCCTACTTTAGTAGGAACGCCTTCAAGAGAACGGAGCTTGTTGTCGTTACACAGAAAATTCCCAGTAACTATACCAAATTTAAACGGTAAAGTTTCCACCTTCTTAATCAGAAGGATATTACCATCAACATCATAAACTCCGTCTCTTACTGTGTAAGTCCCTTTTATCTTAAAGCAACTTTCAAAATCATTTTCATTACTGCATTCTATTGTTGTCATTATGTTATTTCCTCACATTATTTTTTTTAGATTTGCTACAAAAGTCACATTTAGTATTAGACTTCCCCCATTCCTTCGAACCTTCTGCATACCCCCAAGATAGCCCATAGTAGTTAGCAAGAGCGTTCATACATCTTTCACAAGCACTCGAAGTTATCAGAATAGCCTCGCCCAACGTAAAGTTTCCGCTATTTGCTATAGCCAAAACTAAATCTTCCTGCCAAGAACTTTCCATAGTCATAAAATCCCTACTACCTTCAGCATCCCACTTATCCGGCCACTTATCTCCAGGATAGTCTTTCTCTTCAACAACCTGAGTACCTCGACACTTCGTACACTCTCTACCTTTAACTCCATCAATCCAACCTCCAGTTTTTACAATGTNCTNNGAAGGATGATTACATTTATCAACCTCACTNCTTTGTACAATACGCANTACATTATGCCTTATTACATTAGGGAAGGTGCTATGCTGATAGATGAAGCCATCTGGTGGTTCCTTAAAAATGTCAGGAGGACTATCCCATTTCTTTCCACCCTCATTTTCATACCAAAGAGTCCGCAACTTCTTAGGATCTATTGTAATNTATTTAGTCTTGAATAAAGGAGAAGGATCCTTTCCCAAGAGTGCNGTCACAATACCTCTATCNGTTACGAGTTTCGCTAANACAGGTTTCTTAAANGACATAGTCCGAGCACCAGTTCGACTTTCGATGCCATAAGCTTCCCTAAGCATTGCTGCTAAAACAAATTCATTTCGCCTCTCCAACTTAGATAATATATTCTTTAATCCGAACTTTTTCCTAATGTTATTTATTTTCTCTTTTATATCCTTCACTATCTTTCTATAATTTTTTCTAGTACAGTCTATATACGGCATAAGGAACGAACTACCAGTCCCTAAATCAGTAAATGCGAAAAATGGATTCTGCCCCATACCCCATTGTATCCCATCATATTTAACGTCGTTATCTAAATCGAAACGTACAAAAAGATCTTTCATTTCTTTTTTAAGCTTTTTTTCATCCATAAGTTTTTCCTTTTTTGTTCTGATAATAAATAATTTTGTTCATTTGCCTTGTCTCTTCATAATAAACGCCATCAGGTAAAAGACAGTACTTATCCCGAAAACAAAGTAAGCCAAGATTGGATGTAACAAGTCTATACCCAAGAATTTTGTAAAACTTAAAGACAAGAAAGCCAAAAAGCAAAAAAACAATGAATATCTCGCAAGTTTTTGTGGAGTATTTATGGCGGATAATTGCCTACGAAAATATTCATTTTCAGATTGTAAGTCTTTTAGAATCTTTAACATATTCTTTTCCATACTTTTCCTCCATTTACTATATCTTCGGAGTGATAAAAGCATTGTCTTGCAACCATTCAATGTCAATCTCACCTTTCTTTTGCGCTTCCAGCAGCGTCTTTCGCTCTTCCAACATTTGTTTACTAGCTATAAAAGCTTGCTTTGTGCAATCTACTCCAGTCCATCTTTTCTTGGTCCCCCAAAACTCTTTTGTATCCATACACTTTTCCTTTTATTAATTTATATAAAACTTACTCATACTTTGTATTTATCTATTTCAAGTATAATATTTTTCCCAACTCTAGATACTGCTTTTACTTCCTCTATAGTAAACGATTTTGGATTACCACCACACCAAAAATCCCATCCTACTTCTTTAGGCGCGCCCTTTTACTACACAAGGTTCTTCGAGCTTTTGAACTGAAAATTTTAGTTCCTTTTGGGCGACATTCTTTTCCTTGCTTAAAGTTTCATCTGTAACATACTCATGAATAGTTTTTAATGCAGAAATAACACCTACAGGGTAGGGAGTATTTATAGTAAAAGATCTCATATGATGTTCTTCATATAAAATGGAAGCTAAAATAGCCGCTTCTCTCATTTCTGATGGTGTGTAATTACAGGATTCTATATGTGCAACCATCATATCAACCAACTTACAGTAATGATTGTCGTTGTGGTATTTCTCTCTAGGCGTCATTTTCAATTACCTCCTATTAATTTGTTATCCTTTTCTTATAAACCAATTAATTTTCTTAAGCAACTTAGCACCTTTAGTTATCATTTTTGTTTCCTCCCTATTAATTGGCGAGTAACAACTCATCCCTTTCTCTATTAATTCCCTTAGTGGAACTAAATCTGATTTTGCGATTATAATTTTCATAATTTTCCTTTATTTTTAATTTATTAACTTCAATTCTAGTTCCATCAACCCCAGTTCCAGTTCCACAATGGTCGTATTACTATTGTTATGCCAAATTGCTATACCATTTTCCGCTTTCCACTCTCTAATATTCCTAAAATCGTCGTCTATTAAAATATGAGACGGACCTGCAAAGCATTTCTTCTCTTCCCTCCTACACATAATAGTAGCAACTTCCCCAAGTTCTCTTTTTACCCATTCAAGTTTACCTTTTTCTACATGCACACTTTTTTCACATATACTTTTTTCTGGTAATGCTGTCAACAAGATTGGTCTGTACTTTTTTACGTGATTCCACAACTTCTTTCCGTCCCTCATCCAACTAAGACCGGACCAGAATGCCATTCCCTCTGAATTAATAGCATCCCAAAGCTTGACCTCTTCTTCCTCTATCAATTTTCTTACATCCAGATTTTTCTTGTAAAGTTTTTGAACACCTCCCATAAAGTCAGTGAGCACTCCATCCATATCAACAAAAATTTTAAACATTAGCTTTGACTCCTTTTTACTGACGTTAAACTTCTCCTAGTTAGTCTTCAAACATAAATGCTTCTCCCAACATTAGATACTGCTTCTACTTCTTCCTTAATAAACAATTTTACATTATCATTACACCAAAAATCTCTTTCTACTTCTTTAGGAGCATATTCAAGGGAGATGAGCTTATTAAAGCTACAATCAAAACTTCCTCCTACTTTAACAGGTGCACCTTTGAGAGATACAAGCTCATTGTTGTGACACCAAAAAGTTCTTACTACTTCTTTGGGAGCACCTTTAACAGAGATAAGCTTATTAAAGCTACAATCAAAACCTCCTTCTACTTTAACAGGAGTACCTTCAAGGGAAGTTAGGTTATTATCACTGCACCAAAAACCTCCTCCTACTTCTTTAGGTGCACCTTCAAGAGAGACGAGCTTGTTAAACATACAATCAAAAGTTCCTCCTACTTTAACAGGGGCACCTTCAAGAGATACGAGGTTGTTGTCACTGCATCGAAAATTTCTAGTAACTACACCAAACTTGAATGGTAAAGTTTCCACCTTCTTAATCAAAAGGACGTCGCCTTCAACATCATAAACTCCGTTTCTTACTATATAAGTCCCAGTTACCTTAAATGACGACTCGAAATCTTCAGCTATTATTGTATTTGTTGTCATTAGGATATCTCCTTCCAGCTTATTCCATATAAGTATTATAAATGTCAAGCTTCAGTTGAGCACCTCCAGCAAATTTCCAATACTCGTTAATGTTATCATCAGTCACAAACTTTTCCCAATCAACTACACTAAGTACAATTGCTCCTTCCTTCCGAACGAACTGAGTAAGTTCCAGTAGATTCTCGAACTTCTTAACCCAACCAACACCCCTCTTCCATCGCGCCCCACTGCACGGTCTACCACTACAACCTCTCACTCGTGATATTATGATCTCTTCCATTGCGATTACCTCGCTTTCTTAGGTTCTACTCTATGCAATCATTGTTAAAATTTTCCTAGCTTATCCTTAACATATTTCAAAGCTTTTTCATCAAGTTCCCGCAGTGATTTCAATTCTCCCATGTTTCGCACGAGAACATTCCTCTTTACTCTAATTAAAGAATTAGAGCCTATATCAAAATCTGAATACTTTTCAGCAAGAGCCTCCAGATCATTTTGAATACCATTAACGTCAAAATATTTTCCTTTATACGATACAAGAACGTGTGCAAAATGACTTGGAGCTACTTTTTTAACCCTAACAGTTTTAACCTTTTTGCTTTTATTTTTCGTCGAATACCCTAAAAGGTATATTCCTGCAGTCAAGCCTCTTTCTTTTAAGAAATCATAGAGACCTAAAGCAAACACACCACATTCACCATGCAAAAATCTGGTTTTGTAAAAACCTTTAAAATTTTTCTTGATAAAGCTATCTAAAGTCTTGGGTGACAGAATACGAGCATGAACTTTAATTCCTTCCAACTCTTTAGCTAAAAGAATATGACCTCTCCTCTTCAACCTACCTACTATATTACTTAGTTGCATAACATTCCTCCTACTTACATTGACTCATTATCTTTTAATGACTTTGGGCTAATTCTTCATCTATATTAACTATTGTCCAATTTTTATTTGCAGTATAACCAGATCTTTTCCAGTTGTCACCTTCTGCAGGACCTGCAATTGGACAAAGGACGACCCTGTTAAACTTAAACCCTTCTGCCCAGTTAACCAAACTAGGATTATTCTTCCAGAAATTTGAAATTCTTGGAAAATTCTCTTCAAGAGTTCCCCTGATTTTAATTGTTTTGTCTTTTAAGTTTACTGCTAACATTATCTCACTCCTTCGTCTATATTAACTATTGTCCAATCTCTATCTCTCACAACATAATTGGTTTTATCCCAATTACGGCCTTTTGTAGGACCTAGAAGGGGACAAAAAACTTTATGCAGCTTAAACTCTCCAGTCCAGTTAACCAAACTAGGGTTATCTTTCCAGAAATCTGCAATTCTCTGAAAATTCTCTTCAAGAGTTCCCCGGATCTTAATTGTTTTGGCTTTTAAGTTTACTACTAACATTATCTGACTCCTTGTGGCCGGTTGTTTGCTAGAAATAACCATTCAATTAAGAAAAGATGACCCTTCCCCCCTAGCCTTCCTATCTCGGTTACCATTCCTAATCTCTTTCTCTTCTTCTCTTTCAAATCCACTAATCTTTCTAAGCAACTTAGCACCTTTAGTTATCATTTTTGCCTCTTCCCTATTAATAGGTGAATAACAACTCATCCCTTTTTCTATTAATTTCCTTAGTGAAACCAAATCTGCTTTTCTGATTATAATTTTCATAGTTTTCCTTTTGTTTTTTTTCCTAAAGGACTCTTCATTTTTCTAAAGGACTCTTCATTTTTCTAAAGGACTCTTCATTTTTTTCTAAAAAGAATCCAACCCGTTTTTCCTACATTGCTGCTTCCCCCTTTCTTTATATAAACTTCATGCTAGAGAGATACCTTTAGCATGATTCTAGCATTTAGGAAAACCAATCCCGCCGGTGGGGGAATTAATGCCCTTTGTTGGTTTTTGGGTTAGTGAAACATAGTAAAACTCGCCCGAAGGGTGGTGAAACTCGTTAGGAAGTTAGTAAAAGTCGGAAAATCGTGGCTTATTTCTCGGCCCCACCAATTTTTTGTCTCGTTACAACCTCAATTACCCAATTCTCTTCTAAAATGAAACCACCTTCCCTTTGTTCATTTTGGTTCCTTTTGTACCAAAAACCTCAACCTCTAACAACATACAACAACCAATTCATATGTTTATGGCCTGATCGCCGGCCTTCTACATGCTTCTTTAAAAGAACCCACCTTTTCTTCCACGTTTTGATCAGTTTTAACACGCTCGCCCACATGTTGTTCGTTGTTTTTCCGTTTGTAGTCGGGTTGTTCAACCACTTGTGGTCGGTTGTCTGCTTTCATTAGTTGACATTTCGTTAAACAACTACTGCCTAAGTATAGAATTGTTATTCAGTCTATTTTTTGGTTCGTAGGCTCTTAACATTTCTTTTGGGCTTCCTATTGAGGAGGATTCGAAATAGAGTTGAGAAGCCTGCTGCTTGTTTTTTTGACCAATTCGGCTTCAACACAATCCGGCACATATTCTCAACTAACAGATGAGCTACCTTGTACTCTTGCTACTCTTTGTTACTTAAACTAAAACTCTCCCAACTTTCTTCCTCCCATTTCTCTGTGTCTGCTTTCTTTAATCGAGCTTCAACAACTACTCCTACGATAGTCCCAACTCCGAAAAGAACCAAACCTAATCCTAATACAATTGCTTTTGCAAAGATTTCACCTGTTACTAGGGCAATCAATCCTAAAATAATAGTGGCTAAATATAGAATTGTTTTCCAGTTTGTTTTTAGTTCGTATGCCATTGACATTTCTTTTGGGCCTCCTAGCTTTACGGTAATTCGAAATAGAGTTGAAAATCATGCGGTTTGTTTGACCACTTGCGGAATTCCAAACATCTTTCCTTAAGTTTTATCAGTCAACATCAGTCAACAACTTCGCTATCGTTTCTGCCATACCTTCATGATATATCAATAACGTTTTAAAGTGTTCGATCATTCGTTTTTTAACGAGGCTGATAAAGTCGCTTGATGCGTTACAAAATGGTACGTTTTCGCTGAAGGAAAGTGGTCCGTCTATTTGTACAAAAGTTGTATCGGATGTTGTCGTTAAGGCACCAATTTTTATTAGCGGAAGTTCGTATTCTACCTTTTCCAACCATTCTTGTAAAATCATTTTAGTCCTCCTTTGTTCCTGGAACAACTTCGGCGCCAATTCTTTGTTTCCTTCCCTTTTTTAAAAGGGTTAATCCCGTTTTTAACATCTGAGAATATGTAATAGAGGCATCTTTTGCCATCATAGAGGCAGAATTTCTAGGCACTCGCGTCAGCCCTGCCTAAAACTGCCTAAAACCGGAAAATTGCCTTTGTTTTGTTGTTTATTCTCCTAAACTGATTCTAATAAAAGAGAGGAAAACCTTGTTTGTATTTAATCAGAACTTTGTATTCGATTAGTAACTTGCTTGCATTCGGTGTTGGAAATTCGTAACTCTGTATCACCATAATTCGGATAAGCCAAACTAGCTTTTATTGAAAAAGGTAACTCCTTGCAAGAAAATCCTGCTGCTTTCTTATGACCTCCTCCTCCCCATTTCTTTGCTGTTAAAGAAACATCTACATCTTGTTTAGTTGAATACATCGAAACTGTCCATTGACCTTTTTGGTAACCAAAACAAAGCATAGCATCGTACTTTGTTTCATCCCACACTGAATCGAAAAGTTGGTGGTTGGTTCTCAATTTGTTAGCAGCGATAAATTTTAAACCATCAAACTCTATTTCGAACGAACAACTTTTGACGTAAAGCTCGTTGCTTTTGCTGTTGTAAGCAAGAATAGGTTTACCATCTTCTACGATTTGTTGTACTTTTTGGAGAGATAACAATTCTTTCCAAAAGGGTTGATTTTCTGGATTTGTGTTGTGACTACGCATACCATATTGAAAAGGCAAAGTACGAGGATCTGAATGATTGAACACATCGTATTCAGCAAGAAGCTTCACAAAAGTAGGTGTTGGGGATACTTCAGGAAAAAGGTAATCGAAAACAAGTGAACATGCTCCGATACCGATTTTTTGGATTCCTGGTAACATTTTCCCAGTTTTTTGGAAGTCCTCGATTGCAGACTTATGATGATCTATCCAAATTAGATTACCAGTTCCTACTGAAGCTTCGAGTGAAAACATATCCTGGGTAGGCAAACTGAAATCAACCATGAAGACCTTTTCCGAAGGAGTTAAAGAGGACCAGGGAAACTCATCCATGTAATCGATACCTATTAGTTCACATTGAGGATATTTTAACTTAACAAGAGCACCTGAACAATAACCGTCTAAATCAGCTGAATGGTAAAAACATTTCACGTGAAATGTTTCTTCTTGTTTTTGGGAAAGTTTTTGTAGCTCAATTTCAGGCTTTACTAAAGGTTGTTGTTGTTTTATTAGTGATGCGATGCGTGGTTTTACTTTGATTATATTCGTACGATTTACATCATCGTAAATTGGTTCTACATCTATTACACAAGAAGCATCAGTGCCATAAACTACATGTAATAAATCAGAAATTGAATCAGCAATTTTTATAGTATCGTTTGTTGTTAAAGCATCTTGCAACTCAGTTAATATCTTTTGTTGTTCAGCATTCATTTTTTATCTCCTTTTGCGAGTCAATTCAAGAGATAATCATTTTATAAATCGGCATCTTTGCACAAAGTTTTATAGTAATAACGTCTACAGTTAATTTATGGTTATCAATTACTTTAGGAGAGTAGTTATTAGGTTCATCACAAACAATGTCATAGCAAAAGATATACCCATTAGCTTTCATTTCCGAAAGTTCGTAGTTTATGGAACTAGCTAATTCCGATCTGAGCACCCTGTCGTTCAGTTTACCTTTATAATGAACGAGTTCCTCATCAACGAGTTGTTTGATGTGGAGTACTCTCTTCTCAATTTCTGCTAAAGGCAAACATTTGTTTCCAGTCTTCCAAAGCTTCTCCTTAAAAAGATCAAGATTAGTTATATCAACTCCATCAATTAAGAACGAAGTTTTCAATTGTCGTCTATCCATTTTGTAGTATCTCCTTCAATAATTATTGTATGTTAAACCTCATCTTAGCTATTTCTTCTACGTGTTTATATAGATGAAGACCTTTTGATGATGCAATGATCTCCCCATCTTCAACATCTAACTCAGCAGCCATGTAAGATTTCAAAAGTTGAATTGCTCCTAAGTTAGCTGGAAACCCACCCCACAAATCCCATGATCTGAAATAGGGAAATAAATGAAGAGCTCCGTAGCGAACTCTTGTATCGATGTGCCGCAAACATGAAGGATCTTCTAACGTGATATCCTTTGGTTGTGCGACTTGAAGGATGACCTGATTCGAATTAAAACCAAACTCCTTATAACGTTTTATGGCTGTATTAATCTGATCTATCGGACTTTCTAGTCCATCAATTGGAGCAGCGACTAAACGTTCGCCATACGTGTATTGTTCACCGATTTCTTTCCTTGCGGACATGATATACCGCTCGAAGTAATCTCTTACATATTCCATTGTTGTTGGGGGTGGGAGAGTAGAACCTTCTTGGAAAACTGGAATTGTTGGCTCTACACCTGGAAATTTTATTCTGATTGTTGCCCAATCGAACTCTAAACGATATGAACCTTCGTAACTACCATGGTCAATTTTATATTTATAACCATGTTTAAATAACTCGAAAACTGCTTGATGCCAAGCATCATCCAAAGTGGAAGCTTCGATGTAAACTGGTTTTAAATTTGCTTTTACTTCTAATTTCATTAGAATTACTCCTTACATTTTAATAGATGAGATACAATTCGATTTCCATCTAAAATCTCGCTCTTTCTTCTGTTCTTTAAAAAGGGCAATACTTCGTATTTTAGTGATTCCTTCAATTTCAGCATTTCGTTTTATTGCAACCATTTTGCGTTCTTCAAAAGTCCCTCGTCTCTTAGCTTCTCCCACTATCTTGGCTCCTTTCTATTTTAGAAATTGTTTTGGCTGTCTTCTCCTCTTAATAGTATAGTAGTGTTAATAGGATGGGTGCACTTTTGCGCATTCAATAATGCGTCAGTAACTCAGGTGTCAAAGAGGTAGTGGGTTTACTCTATNCCTGAGAATGGTGGACCCTTTTCCAATGTGCAAGCAATCGCTCCCGTAACCCACAGGGCGTCTGTCGGTCAAAGCTACTTCCCATCCCATTAACGATGACATTAAAGTTCATATTTACTGATCTTCACACAACTCTATTTCAGTAAAATAGTAAACAGCTACGCCATTGTTTTGTCTAACAAACCACACATCCCCACCATGGCCAGGGACATAGGTTTCTACAACTCCTTCCTCCCCGATTTTCCGCAGAGATAAGTGCTCTTCTGAAATTAACATGCCAATTGTTCCATCATCGGAAACTACACGGACCTTTATCCCAGGCTTAACTTCATCTAATCTCATTTGAATTACTCCTCATTAAATAATGAAAGAATGCTACAATTTTCTGATTCTACAGGAATTGGTTCTAATTCACAACTACAGCAAAATAGAAACAACAAACTTACAACTATCACTTTAGTTATTATTTTCATCATAACCTCCTTTACTAATCTTAGGGAAAGGGAAATTCAATTGTCTTTATTTGTAACCTTAAGTTAATCCCCAAGCAGAACGGAAATTTTTTATAGAGTTAACTGAAATATTAAACTGAGCAGCTAGCTGATTGTTTAAAAGTTTTAGTGGTAACTTATTTTCTATAGCTTTTTGGTAAAGAATTGTAACTTTATACAAAAAAGTTTGTTTTGGTAAAATATCGAAGGTATTAAATTCATTTACTAAGTATCCTAAAATTACTTCATTACTTTTACCAGTAGCTTTACTAAGAAAATTTGCAATGTCTTTAAGTTTACTCATTTCTTTATCCATATGGACTCCATTTAGTTGTAATCTTTTTCATAAAACGGAAATCTGTTGGTAATTCTTTCTTATATTTCACTATCTATTTTGACAGGTTTATATCTTTTACATTTAAAATTATTAATTTCTTGTTCTCTTTTACATTTAAAATTATTCATTTCTTGTTCTAATTTACGTCTTACTTCTTGGATGTTTTTTACTGTTATCCACGGAGAGTTACCTTGTTCCCATATGTATTGTGATTTACCACAAATACTACATATTTCTACCATACCACCATCTGGCCAATTTTCAAAATATGATGAAGTATGTGTACAAATTGTAGAATCCATTTTATTCTCCTTATTCTTGATAAGATTTCAAATTTTTAGGTTTTTTCCTAATCATTGTTAACCCAACATCCCAAGCTGAATGTACAAATGTAAAACAATCTACATCATCTCTTCTTTCTAGTTCTTGTCTTAATTTATAAAGATCGCCGCATTTATTGTCAATTAAGAAATCTTCGTTAATTGGGTAAGTATCATGTAAAAATATAATTCCATTTTCACTTAATTTGCTAAAAATATTTTCAAAATCTTTCTTGGTTTGCTCGTAAGTATGTACAGTAACATCTATCAAAGCAACTGCTATAGTTCTTATATCTATTGTTTCAAAGAAATCATTAGAAGATCCGCTATGCACAATAGCATTTTCCCCAAAGTAACCTTCTATATTTTTACATAATTCAACAACGTTTGCTTGATCGCTACAATGATAAGCTTTTCTATTGTACTTTTTAGCAAGCCTTGTAAAAAATATAGAAGATTCTCCTATTCCTATTTCTACAATATCACCTTTTACGAAAAATAAAGCATAGTCACCTAGAACACCAAGTATAGCCCATCTATCCCAAACAAAGAATGAAGAGAATGGAATGCTGCAAGGTTCCCAACTAGCAACTTTTTCGAATAATTCTACATATGATGGATTTCCTTTTGGTTTATGTTTAAGAGAAGTTACAGAATCAGTATCTATAATCTCTTCCCACTTTTTATTCCCTTCTTCGAAGTCAAATGTTATTCCTAAAGAAGTAACAGCATCATACACTTCTTTGTAGTTAAAAAGGAAATCTGGAAACATTAGTACTCTAAAGTCTATTCCAAGTTCACCTACTTTAGCCATAAATTTCCAAATATCGTTTCTAAATAACTTTGGATCATTTGCACGTTTTGGGTCCCTATAACTTATGGGCAAACTTTGTCTAGATTTTATAATATCTTCAATTGGTTCACGATGAAGTATCAGTAATTTAAAATCTTTGAGTTTATACCATGCTTCTAAAATTTCAGGTTCCCAGGTTAATCTAGGATCCTTAACAACTTCAGTATTTATTTCTGCTACAGTATCCTTGTATGTATCAGCATTAATTTTGCCATATGTGAGGAACTCTCGATACATAAGTTCTATAATTGAATACATCTTATTCCATTCCATCCCTGCTCGAATATAAGGATCAAGAGTTCCATGTGTGCCAACATTAATTCCTATTTGCTGCAAAAAATAAGTCAAAAAACTTGTCCCGCATCTACCTAGTCCTGTTACAATTATCATTTACATTACCTTTCAGGTGGTTGCTTCCACACCTTTTAAAGGGTTTTGAAAAAGTGGGTTATAGTAGTCTACATTAATGGAAACCCTATTTTTATAGTGAAAATGAATAGCACAAGGAATACCAGAAACCATTGTAGTTTTAAAACAGTTAAAAGCTTCAGAGTAGTTGGTACACTCTTCTATCAAAACAGAAGGATACTGTTCTTTCCCATCTTCACCTCTTATTCCCCATACTTGAAACACAATTGAATCTTTTTTATATGTTTCCGTATTTTTAGAGTAAAAATTGATAGCGCAAGTAATACCAGAAACCATTGTAGTTTTAAAACAGTTAAAAGCTTCAGAGTAGTTTGAACATTCTTCTATCAAAACAGAAGGGTACTGTTCTTTATCATCCCCACCTCTTATTCCCCATACTTGAAACACAACTGAATCTTTTTTATATGTTTCCATATTCTTACCCTTTCATAACCTTCCTCTTTACAGAGGCTATACTATCCTTCAGGAGAGTTTATTAACTTTTTGAACTGGTCTTGATTGCATTCCTGTACAACTTGATTTGCATTCCTGTACAACTTGATTGGCAGTAATTCCAGTCGCAATCACAACATGAAATCCATAAACGCTTTTGTTTATTCTTTTTGAAAAAGCTTTTAACTGCAATTAAATGTTTTTTCCTATCTTTAGAAGTATTTCTTAATAAAAAAGTTTCCATTATCTTTTCCCCTTATAATAAATTTTCAATCCTACATCTTACTAACAGCCCTTCTTTTAGAAGCTTTTAGAGCATTCATTGTTTTTGCTTTAGGTGTTTCGATTTTAATATGCGTAGCAGAATTACATACACCGTTTTTCCATTTAAAGGAAGGATCAGCATAAAATTTGCAAAATTTGCCAGTAGGATACACTTTTATGTGTTTACAGTTTTCACATTTATCTACAACAGTGTTACATTTTCCGTCAGCATAACTACAACCATTTTTTGTTTGGAAAGCGCAATTAGTACCTTCCTTCAAAGTTTCACAAATCATAGTTTCCCCCTTTAAATTATTGTTATTTTTAATTACTTTAATCCCAAGTCTGGAAGATGAACTCATCCGAAACCTTTTAAGTCTCTATTTGTATAGCTAAAAAGGTGTTCCAAAAGAACCGCTGGTTACCAACCTCTTGAAGGAGTTGTTGTTCTTGTTTTTCAGTAGGGTACATCCTGTACTTGATACCTTTATTCCTTATCCTCTTCATCTCATTCCTCTCCAATGATTGTACTTAATAATATAACAATAGCTTCTTCTATAGAATTGTATTAGATTTAGTATAAGATTCCTTACACAATCTTTCTTCCGGAAAATGTTTACAAAACCAATCTATATTGCCATCTTGGCTTGGCTTTTTAAAAATTGAAGGCATTTTCTCGCCTTTTAGCAACTTGGCAAATAACAATGGATAAATTATTGTTTCTCCCCAAGGAAGACTGGCAAAAGTAATTCCTAATGTAGGATAGCCTATAGCAGTTATAATACCTGGAATTACAACATGCTCAACCATTTCTATCATTCCTGCCAATAAACCTATTTTCCATCCATGCTTTTTTATCAAATGTTTAATCTCTTTTACCATTCTCTTAACATTTAATTTAGAAATAACAAGTCTTCCGGCACGTATAATAGATTCCTCCGTAACTTCATGTTCTTTTTCATCATGAGTTCTTTTTATTATTTCCTTCTTTATGGCTTTAGGTATTTGTTCTATCGTTAATTTATTCTTTTTTGCATACTCGTGAAGATCCTCAGTAATTTCTTCATTTATTATTTGCTTTACTATTTTTGGCGCTAATTCCTCAATAGTTTTATCTAAAATATCATCTATATCCTCTTTATAGTTTTTTATAAAGAACTCTACTCCTTTTTTAATTGGTAAAGAAAAAGCATACCAAAGTTTTTTCATAGAATCCTTTAATTTTGCGTCAACAACATCATAACCTTCTAGTTTATCTAGATAAGCAGTAATTCTATCTATATTACTATTCATTTTGTTATTTGGTTTAACCATAAATATAATTCTAAGTGCACCAGCTTCGGAAAATTCATACATCTCTTCTAGTTTGTTTATAATTTTTTCCATACACTACATCCCCCAAAAAATTAGCTTTTAATATTTCTAATGTTTCAAATCCCCTTCTAACCTCATCCAAATTTTTATTAAAACAAACATTACATATTTTTTCTTGATTAAGAATATATTGAGGATAACCTGTTATTAGTTTTTTACAAAATGCACATTTCATGTTTTTAACCTATCTATTCTTTCTTCTGATTCGTAACAATAATCCCAGACCACCTAATAGAAAAGTACCAATTGTACTTAATAACATAATAATAGCCTCTTTGCTCCAACCCTCTTTTTTAATTTGAATAACAATTGGGTTGTTAGCTTTATTTATCATTTGCTCTTGTTGTTGTGGTTTGATTATAATTTTTTGTTCATATTCTGTATACCCACCACCAGCGAAAACTGCTGATGATAGTAAAAAAATAAAAATTGTAATCAAAAAGGTTTTTCTCATGTCAACCTCCTTCACTGATTTATACCTAAAATAAAAGTAGTATGGAGTGCTATACTATAGCACTCTTGACATTCAGCCTCTCTCCAACCAATTATATCATTCCAAACTAATATAATACCATTATTATCAACAACAGCTTTTGGTTCAGGATCCCCAGTTGTAGAATTAAAAACATGATACTGCGCGTTTTGTTGCTCAACAACAAACATTTCTTGTAGTCCCTGGATTAAGTGTTCGTTTCTCATTTCCATGATATCTCCAATTAGAATTTTTTTTATATTATCAAGAATCACCAAAAGCTAACAACATTAATAGATTCTATCTATTTTGATAAGTCAGTATGACCACGTTTTTTAAATACAACATATGTCAAAATCTTCTACTTCTTTTTTTTGGGCTTATCCATTTATCCCATATACTATAAGGAAACTAATTTGGAGGTTCTGGTAATTCGACCTTTTGGAAATAAGCATCTTCGGTTTCTGACTTATACATGAACTGCCCATCCGCCTTAAACATTAAACCGTTACCGATTTTTAAAACCTTAACAAGACAATATTCAGGATCACGTTTGCTACCACAAGATATTCTTCCGTATCTATATCCGTAAAACCAATAAGTTCCTTCTTTAGTTGGCCATTTCTTCGTCCATTTCTTCGTCAATTTCTTTGTCTTTTTCATAATTTTACATCCTTATTAATTATTTACTAATAATTACAAATCTGTTATCGAGTTTTTTTATAGTAGGTCTAACCTGTTTCCAAGATTTTCCACCATTACCACAACCTGGTTGCGGTAGAATTACTTTTTTAAAATTATTTTTGTTTGTCAACTTTACTAACTGTTTTACAGATTGTCTAATTAAATCTATATCAGACAATTCGAACCATTTATGTTTAGTTGGGAAACTAATAATGGCTTTATCTTTATATAAACCACAAATTTGTACTATATTTCCAAACTTTTGAACAAGAAACCCTAATTCATAATCAATTCCAGGAATATTGTGCCTAGCTTCTAAAGCACAACCTCTTCCCATAACTAAAGCACCGTTCTTTTTTATAACACCATTAGTAGTTATACAAAGGGCATCAGCAGACATTTTCCATAAATTTCCTACTACTTCTTTCATTGTATCTAATTACCTTTTAATTAGAAGT
>JGI24724J26744_10001543_pt1 | contig 15744 bp, 18 predicted proteins | sample Cruoilmetagenom7_FD_26744 | JGI IMG/M metagenome (IMG submission 26744)
CCCCCCGTGAGTCTCACTTGGAACCTGCCTACTTTCCAGGGGCGCGTTAGGCAAGGGTAGGCCGCCCGCGGTGCACTCTACGGGCGGCCCTGTTGGCCTTTTCTTGTTATTTTGCCAACATATTCTTGATCAGGCCCACAATGGCCAGGGCCACGCCACCACCAACACCACCCGAGGCGACCTGGCCCAGGATGGCACCGATGTCCATGCCGCCGCCTGCGGTCATGCCTCCCGCGCCCAGGGCGTTCAGGATTTGCGCGCCGACACCGCCGCCGACGATACCGGCAAGCGAATTGCCCAACGGGCCAAGGTTCAGGTTTTTCAGAATGCCCCCGGCCAGGTTACCGCCAACGGCACCTGAGACCAGACTGATGATCAGCTGTTCCATCTGTGTCCTTCCTGTCGGGGTTTTGGTTGTTTGCAGCAAAAACGAGCGCCCCCATGGCCCGGTATTGAAACCTTAGCAATGGGCGCAGGACGCCCAGAAGGGGAATAAATCGGTCGCGGTCACCGCCGCTTTGGACGGCGGGTTGAAATGGGGCGACCCTGAAGGGCCTCGCGCCAGCCCATGTACAGGCCGGATCCCAGGATCAGGGCAATGCCGACCCAGGCCCAGGTGTCGGGCCATTCGCCAAACACCACCCAGCCAAAGCCGATCGACAGCACCATGGCGAAATATTCGAACGGGGCGGCCAGGCCGGCCTCGCAGATCGAATAGGCGCGCGAGATCAGCCAGCCGCCGAACGCCGAGGCCAGGCCGAGAATGGCAAAGAACTTCGCGTCTGCCAGCGAAAGGTTACCCCAGGCGCGGGTCAGAAACTCGATTGAAACGGACGAGGCATCTGCAAAAGCACCTGCGCCGAAGATCAGGCCGAAGATGGCTGAGACGATGACAAAGATCAGCTGAATGTAAAACGCCATGCTGACCGCGCTGTCGGTTGATCCCAGCTTGCGCGTCATGATGTGCAGACCGGCATAGGCCACCGCCGAAATCAGCGGCAGAAAGGCGGCGGGCTGAAAGCTGTCGCCGCCCGGGCGGATGATGATGATCACGCCCAACAGGCCAATGGCGACAGCCGCCCAGCGGCGCGCGCCGACCTGTTCGTGCAGGAAAATGACGGAAAACCCGGTGATCAACAGGGGCGAGACAAAGAAAACCGCCGTGGCATCGGCAATCGGCATCGCTGCCAGCCCCATGAAAAACGCCATGTTGGCAAAGACCACAAAGGCGCCGCGCAGGATATGGATGGGCATGCGTTTGGTGCGCAGCTGGCCAAAGCCTCCGGTCAAAGGCAGCAACACCAGCGTGATGACCGCCAGCGCGATCAGAGACCGCAGCAACACCACCTGATGCAGGGCATAATTGCCCGACAGGAATTTGATCACCGTGTCATTGACGGAAAACAGGGCCGAGGCCCCGATGGCAGATGTAATGCCGATCAGGTTTGGATTGCGCTGGGTCATGAGAACAGAAAACCGATGTTCAGGGCGGGGGTCTGTTCCGGGGGCGACCCTTTGTGGTGTCGCAATTTAACGCGGCCTGGCTCAGTCCTGTGCGGCGGCGCGGATCATGCGATCCAACGCGTCCAGGAACCGCGACCGGTCCGCCTTGGAAAACGCCCGCCCGCCACCCTGGCGAAACGGGTCCGCCGCGCGCAGGTCGGTCATCAGGTCGCGCGTCGCCAGTTGCTGGCCGATATTGGCTTGGGTCAGGGCCTCGCCATTGTGGCGCACCACGCGCGCGCCTGCTTCGATGCATTTTGCGGCCAGGGGGATGTCGCCGGTTACGACCACATCGCCCTTGCCCACCCGGTCGGCGATCCACATATCGGCCACGTCCGGCCCGTCGGGCACATAGATCATCTCGACCAGTGGGTTTTGCGACGGGCGCAACCCGCCGTTTGACACAACGAACATCTTCATCTTGTGNCGGGTGGCCACGGTCTCGGCCTCGGCTTTGACCGGGCAGGCATCCGCGTCGATATAGATCATGCGTACAGCGCGTCGGCGTGAAATGCGACGTGGTCTTCCATGAAGGTCGAGACGAAGAAATACGAATGATCGTATCCCGGCTGCATCCGGAATGTCGCCTGTTGGCGGCGCTTGGCAATGGCTGCGGCTAGGGCTTCGGGTCTCAGCAGGTCCAGGAACTGATCCTTGGTGCCAGTGTCGATCAACATCGGCCCGTCAAACCCCTTGTCAGCCATCAAAAGCGTGGCGTCATGGGCGGCCCATTTGGTTTCATCCTCGCCCAGATAGGCCGACAGCTGCTTGCGGCCCCAATCGGACGCGGTTGGGTTTGCGATCGGCGCAAAGGCGGACACGGACCGGAACCGATCAGGCAGCGACATGGCCATGGTCAACGCGCCGTGCCCGCCCATGGAGTGGCCCGTAATGCCCTGACGATCCGCGTCCAGTGCGAAGCTGTTGAACAACAGGTCCGGCAGGTCGGCGGTGACGTAGTCCCACATGCGGAAATGCGGGGCCCAGGGTTTTTGCGTCGCGTTCACATAGAACCCAGCGCCCTGGCCCAGATCGTATGCTTCGTCATCCGCAACGCCTTCGCCGCGCGGCGAGGTGTCGGGAAACACCAGTGCGATGCCCTCGTTCGCGGCCCAGGCCTGTGCGCCTGCCTTGGTCATGGCATTGTCATGGGTGCAGGTCAGGCCTGACAGGTACCACAGCACGGGCACGGGGCCGTCGGAGGCCTCGGCCGGCAAGAACAGCCCGAATGTCATGTCGGTGCCCGTCGCGGACGAGGCATGCGTGTAAACCCCTTGGGTGCCGCCAAAGCAGGCATTTTCTGAAACGGTTTGCATGGGCAGGTCCTTTGATGTCGTTGCGGGCAGGTAACTAGACCCGTGGGGCCAGCGCAATGGGAATTATGCGGATCACAAACAGCGTCATGCCCAGCGACCACAGCGCGCCTGAGGCATGCAACAGGGCCATCGGTTCCCCGAACCAGCCCGAAGACACGCGCAGAACGGCACCCAGGTGCAGGACGATCAGCAGGACCCAGTCCAGCGTGGTGCCGTCAATCGAGCGACCGGAATGCCCCAGAATGGCCCGCAGCATGACGATGACGGTGATGGTGCCCACGGCGCCCGCGCCAATCGCGTGGCGGACCTGCGCCATGGTGGCCAGATCGGTCAGGCTGTGCAGCGCCAACAGGCCTGTGCCGATCACCAGCCAGGCAAAGCCTGCGTGTTGGGCCAGCAGCAGCGGTTCGCGTTTGACGTGCCAGGCCTTCCAGCGGGCCAGACGGACGGCCAGCGTCAGGGCGGCGACCCCGGACAGGGTGCCGGTCGCGGTGCTGGGACCGCTCAGGCTCCAGGACAGTGCGGCCAGCGTGGTCAGGCCCAGCGCGGCGCGGTCGATCAGGCCAAAGGGTGCGGGCAGCGTCGTGCCTGCGCGTTTCTTCAGCCAGTTGCGCGAAAACGCCGGGGTGACGCGCCCGCCGATCAGCGCCATCAGAACCAGTGAAACGGCCAGCCCGATGCTGGCCCCCAGATCATTGTCGACAAAGAAGAATACGCCCTGCGCAAACCATAGCGCCAGGATCAGCGCGACCACCACATAGTTGCGCCGGTTGCGNGCCATCAGAATATCGCGCCCCGCGATCAGGGCCAGCAGCGGCAGAAANGACAGGGCGATGAATTCAGTGCCATAGGCGTGCGAAAAGGCGAATAGCAGGATGCGCCCGGCCAGCCATAGCGCGAATAGTATCGCCAGCGGCGCTCCGGTCAGGGCCGGACGCCCTGTCCAATTCGGGATGGCGGTCAGCAGAAATCCGGCCAGCGCGGCGGGCAAAAAGCCGAACAGCATTTCATGCATATGCCAGCCAAGCGGGTCGAACAGGTCCGAGTTCCCGGTGCTGAAAATCACCAGCCAAAGGGGTATGACCCCGGCGGCAAACAGCCCGGCGGCGGGAAAGAACAGGCGATAGGCGGCGGAAAACAGGATCATGTGGTCACAAGCGCTATGATGGAGGACACGGTCAGGATCGACAGGACTGTCGATATCAGGATGGCGGCGGAGGCGCGATGCGGCGCGATGCCATAGTGCTGCGCCAGGATGTAAACATTGCCCGCGACCGGCAGGGCGGCGGCGGTGATCATCACGCCCGCCGCATAGGGCGCGACCGGGAAGACCATCAGCGCGGCCAGCGCCACGGCGCCTGGGTGCAGCACCAGTTTGGCAAAGGCCAACCAGCCCGCGATATGAAGGCGTTCCGCCGATTTGTCCGCCAGCGACGCACCGATGGCAAACAACGCGCCGGGTGTGGCAGCGGCGCCCAGGATCGCCAGGAAACTGTTCACCGGTATGGGCAGCGGCCAGCCGGTGGCCGACCAGGCAAAGCCCAGCACGATTGACACAATCATCGGGTTTTTCATCAACCCGCGCGCGACGGAAATCAGCACGCCGGGGCTGACACGCCCATCGCGTTTGGCGGAAATGATGATGACGATCAGGCTGCCAAAGACGATCAGGTCCACGGCCAGCACCATCATGACGGGGCCAATGGCGGGCTCGCCCAACAACAAGACCAACATGGGCACGCCCAGAAATCCGACGTTGCCGATGACGGCGCACTGCGCCTCGACCGCCGCTTCTTCGATGCCGATGCGGCGGACCATCGCGACGGCGGTGGCCAGCAGATAGATCACCATGGTGCCTGCCAGATAGGCCCAGATGAACGGCCAGCTCCAGATATCATTCAGCGATAGGTTTGCCGAAAAGCGAAACAGCATCGCCGACAGGGCAAAGTAGAACACGAAGCGGGTTAGGTATGCGGTTGCCTCGGGCGGGAAAAAGCCACGTTTCCCGGCACCAAAGCCAAGGCCGATCAGCGCGAAAAAGGGCAGGGTTTGTAGTAGCACATCAATCATGTGATTTGCCTAGCATGAGGGCGCGAGAGTGGCGAGGGGGGATGGGCATAGGTCTTCTATGCAGAAGAACGGACGTTTAAACTTCAATCAAGTGAGCACCTCCCCGTACACCCAGGTCGATTACAACAGCCTCACTAGCGCTTTCAATTGTATGAAATTCCACGAAATCCCCGGACTTAAAACACATACGCAATGCCAAAAGGTTCGGAATCTCAAAATGGGTTGGGATTTGCTCGATAAGCAAGCCTATTGGTATACTTGAGGGGCTCTCGATCCAAGAATGGGATTTTCCACCCAAAAAATAGGACGGCCTTCTCATCGGTCTGGATGCGATTTACTTCGCCGAACGAGATCTGAAAATGAGTTGCTCCTAGCCCGACATGGTACACGCTTTCACCGTCACACTCTTTGTTGAGTATTTCGATGATGCTGGTGTCAAATTGTTTCACCTAGCTATCTATCTTTCCTTCCTGCANACGGACGCCCCTCAACCCGTCACCCCCCGCCAATCAACGCCCCCGCCGCAAAGACCAAGGCGCCCCCCAGAACCACCTGGAAAGTGGCGCGCAGGAATGGGGTTTGCATGAACCGGTTCTGGATCCAGACGATGGCCCACAGTTCGACGAAAACGACGATCAGCGCGATGGTGGTGGCGGTCCAGAAATCGGTGATCAGGTAAGGCAGGGCGTGGCCCAAGCCGCCCAGTGTCGTCATGATACCACTGGCAAAACCGCGTTTCACTGGGCTGCCGCGCCCGGACAATTCACCGTCATCTGACGCCGCTTCGGTAAAGCCCATCGAGATGCCCGCACCCACGGATGCCGCCAGCCCGACCAGGAATGTCGTGTGCGTGTCCTGGGTCGCGAAAGCGGTGGCAAAGATCGGCGCAAGCGTCGACACCGACCCGTCCATCAGCCCCGCCAAGCCGGGCTGCACCCAGGTCAGAACGAACTGACGGTGCGCATCGCGGTCCTCTTCGCTGCGCGCGTCGCCACCCAGGTGTTCTTCCTCCAGACGGCCNGCNANATCGCCNTGTCCGGCTTCGGCAGCGGCCAGATCACCCAGCAACTTGCGCATGTCGGCGTTCGAGGTCCGGTCGGCGGCCTTGCGATAGAATTGCTCGGCCTGGCGCTCCATCTCGCGCGCCTCGCCCCGCATGGTTTCCAGGCCCAGGTTTTCGACCAACCAGATTGGGCGGCGCGCATAATAGCCCGACACATGTTCGCGCCGGATCAGCGGGATCATGTCGCCAAAGCGCGCTTTGTGGGCGTCGATCAACATGCGGCGGTGCCCGTCTTCTTCCTCGGCCATGCCATCGAATATCTTGGCCGAGGCCGGGTATTCCTCGCGCAGCCGTTCGGCGTACTGGCGGTAAATTCGCGCGTCGTCCTCTTCGTTGGAAATGGCCAGGGCCAGGATTTCCTGTTCGGACAGATCGGCGAACCGACGACGGGAGGTGACAACACCGGGGATCATGAAGGGCCTCACAGTTTGGAATTGTTCTAATCTACCGGATTTGCAGGCAGGGTCAATCCGTTGCGACAATAGGTCAGGGGGCGGGAGTGCGCCAGTCTTCTGTGCAGCAGGTGAACGGGAGGAAATGACATGACGAAACGAACCATTCCGGCGGTTGTTGTGACCGTGTGTCTGGCTGTGGGGACCGCGCAGTCAGGAACGGCCCGGGGGGGGCAATCCCATGTCCAACTGTGGACCCGCGTCGGTTTATGCAGGGCAGTTGATCCAGAGGGTTCTGGATGAAACACGCAAGACCGTGACCCTGCCGTTGATCGCCTTTTGCCGCAATATGTATGTGCCCAATGCCTATGCGGTGACCGTGCCGGCCCCTAAGGAAACATCGCGCATTCGATCCGCTATAACCCGATGTTCATGGCGCAGCGGTTCATGGTTGCGCTGCATGGACCCGCAAACCATCCCGATACGGTTTCGCGGCTGCAGGCCCTGTATCAGGGGTTTGCCGAAGGGGGAGGGGACACAGGTCCTCTGGCCACACCCCCTCTGGTTGCACCGGGTCAGATTGCCCACGATATTTGATCAGATGTCGCGCTGGTAAGGCGCCGCGCGCACCACAAACGCCCATCAGAACCAGGCGAGGGGAGGCCGTGGCCTCCCCTCTCAACTGGATCAGCTGTGGTCTGGATCAGAACAGAACGACCGAACGGATCGATTCACCGCGATGCATCAGATCAAAGCCCTTGTTGATGTCTTCCAGCGGCATCGTGTGGGTGATCATGGGATCGATCTCGATCTTACCATCCATGTACCAATCGACGATTTTCGGCACATCGGTGCGCCCACGTGCGCCGCCAAACGCGGTGCCGCGCCAGATCCGGCCGGTGACCAACTGGAATGGACGCGTCGTGATTTCTGCACCTGCCGGGGCAACCCCGATGATGATGCTTTCGCCCCAGCCCTTGTGTGCCGCTTCCAGCGCCGTGCGCATGACATTCACGTTGCCNGTGGCGTCAAAGGTGTAATCTGCGCCGCCCTTGGTCAGCTCAACCAGATGGGCGACCAGATCGCCCTCGACCTCGGACGGATTGACGAAATCGGTCATGCCGAACCGGGTCGCCATTTCGATCTTGGACGGGTTCAGGTCGACGCCGACGATCTGGTCAGCACCTGCCAGGCGCAGACCCTGAATCACGTTCAGGCCGATGCCGCCCAGGCCAAACACGATGGCGCGGCTGCCGATTTCGACCTTGGCGGTGTTGATCACCGCACCGATGCCGGTTGTGACGCCACAGCCGATATAGCAGACCTTGTCGAACGGCGCGTCCTTGCGGATCTTTGCCAGCGCGATTTCCGGCACAACCGTGTGGTTGGCAAAGGTCGAACAGCCCATATAGTGCAGGATCGGCGTGCCATCCAGCATGCTAAAGCGGCTGGTTCCGTCAGGCATCAGNCCNTGGCCCTGGGTGCCACGGATCGANTGGCACAGGTTGGTTTTCGGGTTCAGACAGTATTCGCATTCGCGACATTCGGGCGTGTACAGCGGGATCACGTGATCCCCCACTTCCAGGCTGGTGACGCCCGGGCCGACTTCGATCACCACACCGGCGCCTTCATGGCCCAGAATGGCGGGAAACAGCCCCTCAGGATCGGCCCCCGAGCGGGTGAATTCGTCGGTGTGACACAGGCCGGTGGCCTTGATTTCAACCAAGACCTCGCCGTGTTTCGGCCCTTCCAGGTTCACCTCCATGATTTCCAACGGTTTGCCGGCCTCAAGGGCAACAGCGGCACGGGTGCGCATATATGGTTTCCTTCACATGTTTCGCCCTATCGTGCGCGAAACCTTGCGCCTTTTCAATACACGCACGACCATGGCTTGCGCATGGGCGACATCAGGGTCCAATTGCGGCCATGAAACACGTTCTTTTTCCGGCTGCCGTCGGGCTGGCCATGGTCGGGCTTGCGGCTTGCCTACCAAATCTCGATGCCAGCATCGGGCCCAGCATGATGCCTGCGTTGTCCTGATANCCCATCACCTTGTCGGCCATCCGGTCGCGTCGCTTGACGGGGTGGCCCTGTCNGAAATCGTGCAGATCAGCCGCCCCGGCGATCAGGTGCTGACGGATATCAGACCGGGCCGGCTGAATGTTGATTTGGACGAGAACGATCTGATCGAATACCTGTCCTGCGGCTAAGCAGCCCTTGCGTTCTGGCCGGGTTTCAGGCGAGATGGCCTCATGATCCGTTCCATGTTCCTTTTGCCCGGGCTTGTGGCCCTGGCCGCGTGCCAGTCCCCTCTGGCGCCGTCACCATCCGGCCCGATTGACCTGACACCAACTTGTGGGGCGGATCAGTTGCAAGGGCTGATCGGACAGGATGCCGGGATCATTGCCGGTCTGGACATTGACGCGCCGCTGCGCGTGCTGCACCCCGGCATGGCGGTGACTGCGGACTACAGCCCCAATCGGTTGAACATCCTGGTGGATGAAAACGGGTTGATCACACGGGTTTGGTGCGTCTGACGAACGGTGGTCTGACGAACAGCGGTCGGGTAACGGTGGCCTCAGGGCGTTCGGCCAGGCGGTTTCTGGCGAAACCTGCCTATTGCTTGACGCGATAGTCCCGGTGGCAGGCCTTGCAGGACCCGGCCAGCGCGCCGACAGTGGGGGTCAGGCTGGCGGGATCCGTGATCGTGACATCCGCCGCAGTTTCCATCGCACGGGCGTTGTCTTCGAAATCTACCCAGCTGTTCCAGATCGCGGGCAAGGCTTCGGATTTCGGGTCTGTTTCCGGCGCTTTGAACAGGGCGGGCACCTGCGCGGCATGTCCCTTGATCCGGTCCAGCGCGGCCTGGGCGGTGGCGGTGTCGAACGTGATGTCGCCTTTCACCATGCTACCCAGCACTTTCATACCGTCACCGATGCCTTTCATGGCGTCCATCCGGGCCATCACGGCGGGGTTTTGCACCCCACCATGCGCCAGCGCCATGCTGGCGGTCAGGGTCATGGCAAGAAACAAGGGCAGGCGGGGCATAGGCGGTCCTTTCGGGTTTCGCCCAGCCTATCGCCTTTGCCCGGGTGAAAGCATGACAGTTTCGTAAGCAGGGACTCGACTCTCATTTTCACCCAGGGCAATATGAACNTATCGTGAACAAACTGTCCTNTCCTTATGCCCGCTGCCCGCCGGATCCTGTCGCTGTGGTTTCCCCGTCTGGGGGCCGAACGCCTGTTGCGCTTGCGACGGGGCTTGCCGCTTGGGCCGTTCGTGGTGGTGCTGGATCAGGGCAATATGCAGGTCCTGACCTCACTGTCGCACGAGGCTGAACTGGCCGGGCTGACCCCAGGTCAGCCGCTGCGCGACGCGCGCGCCATGTGCCCTGATCTGATCTCGCAAATCACCAACCCGGTGGCCGAGGCCACGTTTCTGACCACCCTGCGCCGCTGGGCAGGCAAGTTTTCACCTTGGGTGGGGGAAGAAACACCGGCCTCGCTGGTGCTGGACATCACCGGTTGCGCCCACCTGTTTGGCGGCGAGGCCGGGATGCTGGAGGTGGCCGTGCGTGATTGTGCCGGGCTGGGCCTGACCGTGCGCGGCGGCATTGCCGACACGGTGGGCGCGGCCTGGGCGCTGGCGCGGTTCGCCGGGGTCGAGGCCGACAATGCCCATGGTGGCGATGCGATTGACCAAGAGGCGCGCGCGACGCGGTCGCGGGCCGCAAAAGGCAAGCGGCGGCACTGGACCCGGGGCGGGGCTGCGCCGCGCCGCGCGGTGGTGTCGGGCGGCGACCGGATCGCGGCACCGGGCAAAACCCAGGCCGCGCTGGCCCCCTTGCCACTGGCCGCGCTGCGCTTGCCGTCCGATACGGTGGCGGGGCTGAACCGTCTGGGCCTGCGCCGGATCGATGACGTTCTGGGCACGCCCCGCGCCGGGCTGACCCGCCGCTTTGGCCGCGATCTGGTGCGCCGTCTGGATCAGGCGCTGGGCATGGTGCCCGAACCGGTGTCGCCTGCCCGCCCGCCGCTCCGCTTTGCTGTGCGCATGGGCCTGCCCGAACCCATCGGGCTGGAGCAGGATATTCTGGCCGGGCTGGATCGGCTGCTGCCACCGCTGTGCGCGCGCCTGAAGTCCAAGGGCCGCGGCGCGCGTGTCGTGCGGCTGGAACTGTCGCGGGTCGATCATGGCATGCAGCCGATCGAGGTCGGTCTGGCCCGTCCCGCCATTGACCCCGACCGCATCCGCCCGCTGTTGGCGATGAAGCTGGGCGATGTGGATGCGGGGTTCGGCATTGACCAAATCCGCCTGACCGCGCCCAGGCACGAGGCGATGCGCCCCGAACAGCATCGTGGTCCGGTGGGCCAGGTCACACGCGACAGCGGGATCGAGGATCTGATGGGCCGGATCGGCGCACGTCTGGGATTGGAGGCTTTGACCCGCCTGCACCCCGGCGACAGTCATGCGCCGGAAAAGGCAGAGATCACCGTCGCCGCCGCCTGGGCCCCCGCCGCGCGCGACTGGGCCGCGCCATTGCATCCCCGCCCGGCGCTGATCTGGCGCCCTGAACCGGTGATGATCCCGGCCAACCCCATTCTGCCATCCCGCATCCGCTGGCGTGGCCGCGATCTGGACGTGCTGGGCGCCACAGGCCCGGAGCGGGTGGCCGGGGAATGGTGGCTGGAAGACGACGCTTGGCGCACCGGCCTGCGTGATTACTGGGTCGTCGACACCGGCGAAGGCCTGCGCTTGTGGCTATATTACGCCCACGGCGCGGACCTGTCGGCGGGCTGGTTCTGTCAGGGCAGTTTTGGGTGAGGGGAGAGGTTTGTGCCCAACCTGCGGGGCGCTGCGGTTTCACGTATGGTCGCTTGTGGCGGTTCACTGCTGCATTGATGCTGAATGACAATGACCTCGCCAATGGTGCAGGCTTCAAATGCGTTATGATCACAGAACGCGGACAAATACTTCTGTCTCAACGTCACACCGCAAACGTCGATGCCGATTTGGTGATGGGCNGCCTTNCGGGTTCAAATCTTTTTGAACAATCACTCGCCTTCGAAGGTTNTACCGGTGCGTCCCGCGATGCGATTGTAGCGAAACTTCCGACTGACACAGACATTCCAATGATGCTTTTAGAATACCTTTTGAAATGCGTTTCTGCGGATGCATCAGCAGGTGAAAGAGAGCAANCAGAGGGCTGGNTTCACAGCCGAGGAGAAGCATTTTTNGAGCTTCGCGTGCCTCTGGCGGCCTATTGGGAAAAACACGGGCGCTTGCTGTCAGAAGAACGGTACTTTGCAAGGATTGCTGAATTTTTTAAGGAACGGTCTTACGTGTTCTACAGTGAAATTGTGACACATACTCTGGAAGCATGGTCGCCGACGGCGCAACCTTACAGAAGCATCATGAAGGGCTGGAAAAGCGACCCCGCACTCTCCAAGTACGCGGCTGGTGACCTTTCTGCTGATGCCTAAAAGCGGCCATTTCCCGGNTTTTCATNACCNCTCACCCTGTCTGCACAGGCCCTGAAAATCCAAACACCCAACAAGGCGATCACACCATGCCCGGCCCCTTGCCGTACCAGTCGCCCTGTTCGACCCGGATGGCATTGTCCAGCAGGGCGGCAAAGGCGATCGGGTCCTGGGTGCCGCCGTCGCGACCACGGTAATGATAAGGGATGACGACCTTGGGCTGAAAGTCTGCCACTGCGCTGGCGGCGGCCTGGATGTCCATGGTGAAGGGCAGNTTCATGCACAAAAAGGCCAGGTCGATACCCGTCAGNGCGCGCATTTCAGGCGTGTCTTCGGTGTCGGCCGAGACATAGACCCGCGTATCGCCCAGCGTCAGCACATAGCCGTTGTCGCGCCCCTGCGGGTGGTATTTCTGGCGGTCTGGCGTGGTGTTATAGGCGGCAATCGCCTCAATCCCCATGTTGCCAAACCCGGTGGTGTCGCCATTGCCGACCACCTGCGCGCGTGCAGCCAGATCGCTGGCCATCTTGTCCACGGCGCCTTGGTTTGAGATCAGGGTGGTGGTCTGNCCCATCNCCGCCGCCAGCGTATCATTGTCCAGGTGGTCGCCATGTTCATGGGTGATCAGCACCAGATCGGCGGGGGGCAGGGGGGCGTATTGCGCAGGCGGGCCGACCGGGTCGACATAGACCACACCGACCGTCGTTTCCAGAACCACCGAGGCATGAGACACCGGCGTCACCGTGAGCGCACCGCTGGCGAATTCCAGGCCAGGGCCGTCTGCCGTGGCCATGGCAGGCAGCACCGTGATCGCCCCGGCGGCAGCGCTTGTGTGCAGAAATTGGCGTCGTGACAGCATGTGATCTCTCCCTGTTGCTCTGATCCAACCGGCCAAACCGGGACGGATCAGTTCATTGCGACCAGCATACAGGCTGGGCGCGGGAACGGGGGTCAAGATCCTGTGAAAGGGGGTTAGAGCGCGCGAATGCCGCCCAGCACCATGTCGGTGACCAGATCGGCGTATTCCTCACGCGCGATGCCCTTGCCGGGGCGGTTCCACATGTAAAACCAGTTCAGAATTCCGAAAACGGACATGGTCACGGCGCGCAATTTCTCACCGCTTTCAAAGGCATCTGGCGATTCGGCCACCAGGGCCGCACCCATCATGTCGATCATCCGTCGTTGATGGGACATCAATTCTGCCTGTTGGCCCGGCTCAAGCACCCCCAAAGCGTCCAGTTGCAGTTTGTGTTCCGCATCCGCACCGCGATAGGCCAGCAGGATCGCGCGCACCAAGCCGCGTAACCCGTCGGTTTCCGGGGCGGCTTCGATCTCGGCCACCAGTGCGGACAGGTGGGTGTCAAGAATGTCAAACAACAGCGCCTCTTTGCTGTCATAATAGTGGTAAATCAAGGCCTTGGAGACGCCACAGCTTTTCGCCGCCCCCGTCATGGAGGCGCGATCAAAGCCGTGTTCGGCGAAATAAGCGGCCGCCCCCTTGCGCAGGGCGGTCCGTTTTTCTTCGTGGTCGCGTGCAATCCCGCGCGGCATACCTCTACTCCTTGACCCTATTCCTTGGGGCGATTGTCGACGATCCTTACAGCCTTGCCTTGGCTACGCTCAACCCCACCGNTTTCGGTGACGTTCACTTTGACCGTGACGCCGACGTGGGATTTCACCAGGCCCTTCAGCTTGTGGGCGGCTTCGGTGTGGATGTCCACCGACACGCCTTCGGCCAATTCCACATGAACCATCATTTCGTCCATCCGACCGGGGCGGTGCAGTTCGATCTGGAAATGGGGCGACAGTTGGGGCACTTCCATCAGCTGTTTTTCGATCTGGGTCGGGAAGATGTTCACACCGCGCAAAATGATCATGTCATCCGAGCGCCCGGTGATCTTCTCCATCCGCCGCATTGACCGCGCGGTGCCGGGCAACAGCCGGGTCAGGTCTCGCGTGCGATAACGGATGATCGGAAAGCCCTCTTTGGTCAGCGGTGCCCGAGCTGGCATGGATGCGCGAAATCTGTTCGCGCGGCACGACGAACAAGCCAAACGGATAGTTGTCTCGCAGATCCTGTTTCACCGTGAAGGGGAATTTCGCCAGGTCCGACAGAGATGTCAGATCATCGGGGTGCACGCCTGCGTCGTCAAAGCTTTTGCGATAAAACGGCACATTGTCATAGGCATGTTTCAGCGACCATTTCATGCGCTTCAGCTGAAGGGCGGCGATTTCATCACGGGACGCGATTTCAATTGGGTCCAGGTCTTCGCAGCGGTGTCTTCGTCGAAATGGTGGCCGCTGATCTGGCGGGAATGGTCGCGAAACAGCGCGATCTGGCGGCCGTCTTCACCGCTCAGCGTGACGTCAAAGACGTCGGGCTGTCCCGCGCGGCTGGTCTCGGTTGCGGTGGCGGTGATTACTTCGCCCACGCGCCCCGGGCTGAGATAGGTCATCGAGGTATGCTGCCCGACCACATTGTTGTTGTAGCTGTTGCAGGCAAAGGCGAAGGCGCTGTCGGCCAGGGTGAACAGAAACCCACCATGGGCCGCGCCGTGACCATTGGAAATATCGGGGCGAATTGTCATGGTGGCCTGGCCCGGCCCGATATTGGTGATGGCCATGCCGGTCGATTGGCTGGCATGGTCGCCCGCCCACATGGCATCCGCCGAGCGGCGCGCGCGGTCTTGTGGCGTCATGGCTCCCCCCAATACGACCGATTTCTCTGAGGATGCACAAAGCCGACCGAACGGCCAAGAGTGTTCTTTTGGGTGACCAAGTTCGGCCTGTCTATCCGATGTATCGTGATCAAGATGGATGGGGGCAATGACCACAGAAGATGTTTTCCGGGCAATGGGTCCGGGCGTTTTGATGCGCAGTCGGTCCTGCGCGCGGCTGGCTGTTTGCCCCGCCGAAACGACAAAACCCCGCCTGAAAGCGGGGTTTTTGTAGTCCCGGCACTGCGGACTGGGTGGGGGCTATGAACCGCAGCGCCGGGTGAGCATTCGCTCGCTACAGGTATTGTTATCGCNGTGTCCTGTGGCGCGATGAGGGTGCGGGTGGGGTCATGGCACGGTCTTTTCAGGGCGAAAATACGGCAGGGATTGATTTGTTAACCCTTTGGCCCCAAATTTGGCCTATGACAGTACAAACACCGACGCCCTTTCCGGGCAAAGGCCCGGCCCAGCAGATCGCGTTCCATCGCCATGAGCTGGGCGCGATCATGGGGTTGTACGGGCGCATGGTCGCCGCCGGGGAATGGCGCGACTATGGCATGAGTTTCCTCAAGGATGTGGCGATATTTTCCGTGTTTCGCCGCACGGCTGAACATCCGTTGTACCGGATCGAAAAACGCCCGGCCCTGCGGCAAAAACAGGGGCAATACTGCGTTATTGGCATGGATGGGCAGGTCCTGAAACGGGGTCACGACCTAAAATCCGTGCTGCGCGTGCTGGAACGCAAGCTGATCCGGGCGGTAAAGTGACCTAACGCAGAACCATGCGGCGGCGCGCCGTGACCGGACCATCCCCTTGGGCAGCAATCCGCGCTATGGCGTCTGCAATCCCTTCATAAGCAACCGCCATGTGATGGGCGTTGGCATGGATCAGGCGACGGTCATCCACCACCATCGCGACATGCCCTTTCCAGAACAACAAGTCGCCGCGCTGATGCGGCCCCTCGGCCTCGTCCCCCAGGTTTTCCTGCATGTCGCTGTCACCGGGGCACGAGATACCGCAGGCCAAAAGCGCGGCTTGCACAAGGCCGGAACAATCGATGCCAAAGGCAGAATTGCCGCCCCACAAATAGGGGGTGCCAAGAAACTGTTGCGCCACGGTGATTGGATCAGAGGCCGTGTGGTCGATGGGGGCAAGATGGCCCGCAGGGACAAAACGGTCGGCTGGGATCGTGCCGCGTCCCCA
>JGI24724J26744_10001549_pt1 | contig 15711 bp, 18 predicted proteins | sample Cruoilmetagenom7_FD_26744 | JGI IMG/M metagenome (IMG submission 26744)
GCCGCCGCGTCGGTCGGCGGGGTCGCGCGCGATATTAATGGCGACGGCTATTTGCAGGGGCCTTGCCCGAACTGCGATACCCAGCTGCAGGGCGAGTTTTGTGTGACCTGTGGCCAGAGCGCCAAGGATATGAAACGCCCGTTTTTGACGCTGTTTACGGGCATTTTGAACGATGTTTTCTCGCTCGATGGGCGGATGGCGCGGACGATCCCGGCGCTGATGTTGCGGCCGGGGCATGTCACACGGTCTTACTTGCAGGGCAAGCGGGTGCGCTATGTGCCGCCATTTCGGATGTTTCTGATTGCCTCGGTTCTGTTCTTCGTGGCGCTGTTTGGCGTCGGCGAGAAACAGGAATGGATGAGTGGCGAGGATATTACGGTCAATTCCGGGCGCGGCGCGCTTGCGGCGCTTTCCGTCGATGGGCAGCCGCTTGGCGATTATGAAGGGTTCGAGACGATTTTCGATGAGGACGGACAGTTTGACCGCGCCGCCGCAGAGATTTTCGTCGAGTCGCTGCAAGCCGAGGGCGACCAGTCACCGGAAGACATATTGATCGCGCTGGAAGGCCTCAACAATGTCACGGTGAACCGGGAACAATTGTTTTCCGCGATCCAGAAATGGGCCCCGCGCCTCAGCTTCTTACTGCTGCCGCTTTATGTGATTGCGCTGACGGTGCTGCATATCTGGATGCGGCGGGTCTATGTCTATGACCACGTAATTGTTGCCCTGCATCTGCAGACCTATTTGTATTTGGGGGCGGCGATCGCGATCTGGCTGTCCTTCCTGTCGCCCGGCTGGGTTTGGGGGATTTTCGGTGTGTCCGTGCCGATCCATCTCTTCCTGCTGCTGGGTAAGAGCTATGGCACCAGCCGCATCCTCAACGTGTTGCGGACATTCGTGCTGCTGGTGTTTAGCTTTGTTGTGCTGATCCTGTTGATCGTCGCGGTGTCGCTGGTCGGGGCGAATGAGGCGGGCTTGTTCACGTGGGGCGAGTTGGCCAGTGGGCTTGAAGGCAGTTTCTGATATGGGTGGCAATCTGGAGGATAGGATTATGGACTGGTCGAAACTATCGGGTGAACTGATCGAATTGTTGAAACTGCGCTCCATCCCGTTTGGCATGAAAATGTTTGACCGGGTTGCCGATATGGAAGCGGTGGAGAAAGTTCGGCGGCCAACGGCGATCCATACGCTGGATCAGATTGTCGGGCAGGCGTCACGTCTGGGACGTACGGTTGGGATCACGTCGGAGGATCTGGTCGGCGCGCAGTGCCGCGCGGTGGTTGGTCTGGGTAAGGCCAAGGACGCGGCCTGGAAGTCCGGCCAACACATGAAGGGCGTCTGGTTTGAGGACGATGACAGCGCCGCGGCCCACCAGGACGCCATGCATTGTGTCGAGGATGGTATCTATGAGGCCTTGGCCGTGTCGCCGCTCGCGTCGGGTCGGCTCGATCCGCCGGATATTGCGCTTTTTTATGCCACGCCGGGCGCGATGATGTATTTCATCAATGGCCTGCAATGGACAGGCTATAAGCGGTTTGACTGGTCGGTGGTTGGCGAGTCGGCCTGCGCCGATAGCTGGGGGCGGGCCTTGAAGCTGCGCCAACCGTCCCTGTCTATCCCGTGCTTTGCAGAGCGCCGATATGGCGGCGTGCTGGATGATGAAATGCTAATGGCGCTGCCGCCGGAACAATTGGACAAGGCGATTACCGGAATGCGGGCATTGGCCAAGAACGGGTTTCGATACCCATTTGCCCAATACGGCATTCAGCAAGACGTGCGTGACGGCATGGCGGTGAGCTACTGATCGCGCCGACAAGCCTAGCCCAGCAGTTCTTCGAGGAAGTCTTTGCAGGCGGCGAAGCTGCGGCGGTTGGCGGTCTCGCTGAATTGCATGCCCATATCAGGAAGTTGCGCCGCCGGGTTGGTGAAGGCGTGAGAGGTGCCGCCATAGGCATGGACCTGCCAATCGGCGTTCGCTTTGGTCATTTCGGTGGTCAGCGCGATCATATCCTCAGGCTTGGCCATCGGGTCGTCATAGCCATGCAGCGCGAGGACTTTCGGCTTGATCGTCTCAGCCGTGTTTCCCGGCGCGGTGAACAGGCCGTGGAAGCTGGCGGCGCCTTCAATCGCCATATTGGTGCGGGCCATATCCAGCACGGCCATGCCGCCAAAACAGAAGCCAATCGCAGCGGCGCGTGAAGCCCCACTTTCGGCCTTCGCGACATTAAGCGAATTGGCCAGCCGCGACTGTAGTTCAGCCCGGTTGGTCGCAAGCGGCGTCATCAGGGCTTCGTTTTCCTCTGGCGTCGTGCCGCGATTGCCCTTGCCGTAAACGTCCATCGCGAAGGCGGCATAGCCCCACCCGGCCAGCATCTCGGCCTTCTCGCGTTCAAAATCGGACAGGCCACCCCAGGCGTGGGCGACCACGATAACCGCTTTTGGCGGCGTGCTGGGCATGGCCAGATAGCCCTCATAGGTTTGCCCAGCCTGTGCATATTCGACGGTTTTGGTTGTGACGGTCATTGGCGGGGCTCCTGTGAATTGATCTATGGTCAGGTTAGCGGGTCGATTGGCGTGATGCTAGGGCTTGCCAAGGGTCAAGTTCGTGCGCCATCGTGGGCCAATGACAAAGCAGATTATTATTGATTGCGATCCGGGGCTGGATGATGCGGTGGCCCTGCTGGCCGCCTTTGGCGCAAACGAGTTGGAGGTGCTGGCCCTGACCACCGTGGCCGGCAATGTGAAAGGCCCGCAAACGGCGACGAATGCGCGGATTATTCGCGGCGTTGCCGGGCGCGGGCGTGAAGTGCCGGTCTGTGCCGGCGCGCCGCGTCCGCTCCTGCGCGATCCGGTGACGGCGGAAGATTTTCACGGCTCCACCGGCCTTGGCGGTATTGACTTTCCAACGCCAAATGAGCCCCTTTCGCGAGCCCATGCGGTCAATGCACTGGTCCGCCTGTGCCGGGCGGCAAAGCGTGATCCACTGACGCTGGTGATCACCGGGCCGATGACGAATGTGGCGCTGGCACTGACCATGGCGCCGGATATTCTGGATGGAATTTCGGAAATTGTTTTGATGGGCGGGGCCGATCGTGAAGGCGGAAATATTACGCCATTTTCGGAGTTTAACGTGTTTGCCGACCCGCATGCGGCGGCCGCCGTGTTTGGCTGTGGCGCGGCGATACGGGCGCTTAGCCTGGATGTGACGCATGGCGTGCGGACGTTCAAAAAGCATCTGGCGCAGGTGCGCGCGGTCGGCAACAGGCAGGCGCTGGCCGCCGGTGATTTGCTTGATGCGTCGTGCAAGCTGGAATTTTCCGCCAATGGCGAACGCGACGCGCCCTTGCATGACCCAAGCACGGTGATCGCGGTGACGCGGCCAGACCTGTTTAAAGGGCGGCGCGCGCATGTCTCTGTCGTGACGCAAGCGGGGGAACAGTTTGGCCGGACCAAGGTTCGCTTCGCCGATGATGGCCCGGTCCTGTGGTATGAGACGGCCGATGCGGACGGGGTTTTTGATGAATTGTGCCGCCTTCTGGAGGGGTATTCATGAGCGCGCAAACGATTGGCGTTATCGGCTCGATCAATCTCGACTTGGTTGCCAGCGGTGCACCGCTACCTGCGCCGGGTGAGACAGTGACCGGGGCGGAATTTGCCCAACATCCCGGCGGGAAGGGTGCTAATCAGGCGCTTGCGGCGCGGCGATTGGGGGCCGCGGTCGCCATGGTGGGGCGGGTTGGCGACGATGCGATGGCCGATGCGGCTTTGACGCTGCTGCGCAACGATGGCGTTGACCTGTCCGGCGTCGTCACCGATGCCGAAGCAGGCACCGGCGTTGCCCTGATCGCGGTCTCGCCGGAAGGCGAGAACCAGATCACGGTTGCGTCCGGCGCGAATGCCAATGTCACGCCCGCCAATGCGGGGGCGTTGCCGCGCTGCGACGCGGTGTTGTGCCAGTTGGAGGTGCCGGTTGAGGCGATTGTTGCGGCGATGACGCAGGCACGTGAGCATCACCTATTCGCGATCAATCTCGCCCCGGCCTTACCAGTGCAAGACAGTGTGCTTAGCGACGCGGATATATTGATCGTGAATGAGCTTGAGGCGGCCTTTTATGGTGACAAGCTGCATGCCGGGCCGGGGCTGGTCGCGGTTACGCTGGGCGGGCAGGGATCGGTGCTTTATCGCGCGGGGCAGGAGATCGCGCGTGCGCCAGCCTTCACGGTGGAAACGGTCGATACGACCGGGGCAGGCGACACGTTTTGCGGGGCGCTTCTGGTCGCGCTGGCCGAGGGGCAAAATGAGGTCGAGGCGCTGCGGTTTGCATCGGCGGCGGCGGCGCTGGCGGTGACCAAGGCCGGGGCGCAGCCAAGCTTGCCCCACCGCGCCGAGGTTGAAACTTTTCTGGCGGGCCAACGCTAATGGCGGCGGTGCAGGCCGCGCCTCGCGCGCGTTAGGCCGTTATCAAGCCGATTTCGCGTAGCCGTTCCATCAGGTAATCCTGCGCGGTGATTGGTGTTTCGGCCTTGCCGCCTTCAGCCACGCATTGCGGCAGCGCTTCGATCATGAAGTCCTGATTGAAATGCAGGAAGAAGGGCGTCGAATAGCGCGGAAACTTGGCGCGTTCTGGCGATGGATTGAGCACGCGGTGGGTTGTCGATGGCAGGAGACCGCCGGTCAGGCGTTGTAGCATATCCCCGCAATTGATCACGATAGAGTCTGGCGGCGGATTAACGGTTAGCCATTCGCCAGACCGATGCAAGGCTTGTAGGCCCGCCTCTTCGGCGCCGAGCAAGAGCGTGATCACATTGATGTCTTCATGCGCGCCAGCCCGGACCGATCCGGCGGGCGGCGGGTTTTCCTGCGGCGGATAGTGAAGCAGGCGCAGGATGGAATTGCCGCTTTCAACCTTGTTGCCGAACCAGTTTTCATCCAGCCCGAGGTGAAGCGCGACCCCTTCGAGAAGTTTTGCGCCAAACGCGTCCAAGGCTTCGTAGAAAGCATAGGTCGCGGCATCAAACTCGGCGATTTCTGCGACGTGCGGCGTCGCCTTCATCGTCGCGCGGTAGGGTGAGCCGTCCGGTAGGTCGCGGCCCGTATGCCAAAATTCCTTCTGGTCGGCGGCGGCATTTCCCTTGGCATTCTCGACCCCGAACGGGGTGTATCCGCGCTGGCGACCGCCGGCGGCGTCGTGGTATTTTTCTTTAACGTCTGCGGGCAGCTTGAAGAAGGCTTTGCCGGCCTCAAGCGCGCGATGGACCACAGCGGCGTCAAGCGGATGATCCTTGATCACCGCAAAGCCGGTTTCACGGAATGAATGGCCCAGCGCATCGGCGAAGGCCATCTTGTCCTCAGCCCAGAGCGGGAAGGAGATTGGTTTGAAATATTCGGTCATGCCCCTTCATACGCCCAGAGGCGATGGAGGGGAAGTCCGGGAATGCCCTTAGTATTGGGCTTCGCCATTCTGCATTTGCCATTCGCCATAGGCGTCCTGACAAACGCTAACCGGCTCACGCACCAGTGTGCCGTCCGGCAGCCGGGTTTCGCGCTGAACGGTCTCGCAAGCCGCCGGCGCGGTGGGTTGAACCGGGTCGGTACGGGTGATGCGAACCGGCTGGCTTGGCGGCGTGTTTTGCGCCTCAGGCCCGCCATAAAGCGGCTGCTCAGCAGGATATTGCACCGGTGGCGCGGCCGGATAAGTCGGCGCGGAGGTGCGATATGGCTGACTTGGGGCAAAGGCCTGACGGGTGGGCGGCGCGATATTGTCATAGGCGTAGCGCGCGCTGCGTGTGTGGCAATTTGTGTTACTGGAAGCGATCTCGCCGCCGACAACCGCGCCAAGCACGCCGCCGATCAGGGCACCGGCCACTTCGTCGCCATTATTATTGTGGTGATAGCCATGGTGACGGCGGTGACCGCGATAGCCGCGATGCCTGCGATGCCCGCTATCATCATCAGCGATGGCCGCGCCAAGCAGGCCGCCAGCCACGGCACCGATGATCGTTCCGGCAACCCGGTTATCATCGCGTTCACGCTCACAACCAGCGGCTGCCTGGCGAACCTGATAGCCGTCTTCATAGCCATAGGACGAATTGTATTGCGCCTGTGCCATAGGCGCGAAGCAAAGCGCGGCGGCGCCTGCGAAAAGTGTGGTGCGGATCATGTCTGACCTCCTGATTCAGGGCGTACGTCCCCCATCGTTAGAGGAATGATGGAACAGCCAGCCTGAACGGAACCTGAAGCCGGGCCACCAACACGCACTAGACGGAAGCGGGTTGCAGGCCCATCTTAGGCTTATGAGCTTGAAAACAAGGATCTCAAAATCGGCTGGCCGCGCACGTTATACTGCGGCGCAGGGGCTGCGTTCAGCCTGGTATGGCGGGCAATATGCCTTGGCGCGCAGGCGTTCAGCCGGGTTCAACCGCCCCGGTGAGCCAGTGTTTAAACCCAGCCACAAGCCGGACCCGAAAGCCCTCCGAAAAGCCTATTTCGCCCTGTTTCGCCAAGATCGTTTGAACATTGAGGCCGGGCTTTATCCTGATCCGGTGCCGCGTGAATTGCGCCTGAAAGACCTGCCGCGCGCGGTCAGACGGGCGCGGTCTTTCCTGAAAGATGTGGCCGATGTTGACCAGCGGCGTTTGGACCGTAACGGGGTTGAAGTTCGCCAGAACAAGGTCGCCGATCCGAAGCGCTTTCCGGCCTATTATCGCCAGAATTTTCATTATCAAACCGATGGCTGGTTGAGCGACGATAGCGCCGACATTTACGATCATCAGGTTGAAGCGCTGTTCACCGGAAGCGCCGATGCGATGCGCCGTGCGGCGCTGGCCGAGATCGCGCGGGAATTGCAGGGCAAAGAGCAACGCGGTCAAAAGGTAATGGATTTGGCTTGTGGCACGGGGCGGTTCATGACGCAGACATTGACCGCCTTTCCGAAACTGAACCTGACCGGGCTGGACCTGTCGCCGCCCTATGCGCGGGCCGCCCGTGACGCGGTCGCGCCGTGGCGGCAAGCCGATGTGGTTGAAGGCCAAGCCGAGGATTTGCCCTTTGATGATGGGTTTTTTGACACGATTGTATCGATCTACCTGTTTCATGAGTTGCCGCCGCGCATCCGCCCGCTTGTGATCGCAGAGGCGGCGCGGGCCTTAAAGCCGGGCGGGGCGTTCATCGTTGCCGATAGTTTGCAATTTGGCGACAAATCAGGCTTGGACGGTATGTTGGAATACTTCCCGGAAGGCTTTCACGAGCCCTATTATAAGGGCTATCTAAGTTGGGATTTTGCACCGGCGATGCAGGCCGCAGGGTTTGAACTGGCGCGGACCCAGCTGGCCTTCCTGACCAAGGTAAATGTGTGGCGCAAGGCCGTTTAGGGAGGCAACATGGTTCCAGATACGCTGATGCGGTCGCTTAAGGCGCGGTATGACGAACCGCAGCGTCATTATCACACTTGGGCTCATATTCAGGCGCTGCTCGCCCATTTTGAACTTATCAAAGACCAGCTGTTTGACCCGGTGGCGGTCTTGTTTGCGCTGTATTGGCATGACGCGATTTACGATTCGCAAGCGCCAGACAATGAGGAAAAAAGTGCTGAATTGCTGCGCGCCGAGACGGCGGGCTTGATTGACACCGATACATTAGAGGCAGCGGCGCAAATAATCCGGGCGACAGAATCGCACCAGGTTCCGCACGGCCTTTCCGACAGCCGGGAAAGTGACCTCAAACTCTTTCTTGATATCGACCTATCGATTCTTGCGACGCCGCCAGATGTGTTCGCGCAGTATGATGCCGACATCCGGGCGGAATACTCATTTGTACCGATCGACGCCTATAAAAATGGCCGATCAGCTGTTTTATCGGGATTTTTGGAGCGGGAACGCCTATATTTCTCAGACCATTTCTATGACCGCTGGGAACAACTGGCCCGGCGGAACCTGCAATCCTCAATTGCGGACTTGGCCGCCTAGGAGAATGATATGACACGTAAATTGATGCTGATTACCGGCGCGTCGGCGGGCATTGGGGCCGAGTTTGCGCGCCAATATGCAGAGCGCGGCTGGGATATCGCGCTGACCGCGCGCCGCGCCGACCGGATGGAAGAATTAGCAAAAGAGCTGGAAGACAAACACAAGATTGAGACGCTTGTCATTGAACAGGATTTGGCCAAAGCCAACTCTGTCGATGCGATATTGAAGGCGATTGCGGCGGCCGGGCGGCATGTTGATGGGGTCGTCAACAATGCTGGATATGGCCTGCCGGGAACGTTCTTCAACACCAAATGGAAAGACCAGGCGGCGTTTATTCGGGTGCTGTATACCGCGCCGGTTGAGCTGACGCATAAAGTGCTGGACGGTATGGCCGAGCGCGGGTTTGGCCGGATCGTCAATGTCGCCTCACTCGCCGGATATACGCCCGGGTCGAACGGCCACACGCTNTATGCCAGCGTCAAATCCGGCATGATCAAATTTTCCGAAAGCATCAANGCCGAAGCCAAGGCAGCGGGCCATCCCGACGTCCATTGCACGGCGTTATGCCCCGGCTTCACATGGTCGGAATTTCACGATGTGAACGGCACGCGTGAAAAGACCAAAGAGATGCCAAACTGGCTGTGGATGGAAGCCAAACCGGTTGTCGAAGCGGGCATTGATGCCTGTGAACGCGGTTACCCGGTTGTCGTTCCCGGCGCGGTCAATAAGGGGCTTGCGACGTTGACTCGTCTCCTACCGGAACCGCTCGGGCGGATGATGGTTGGTGGGCAATCGAAACGCTTTCGTGAGGCCGGTGGCGACTGATCGCTTGCGGGCAGGTGGAAAGCATCTTAGGTGACAGAAAAACAGCCACGGAGACAAGACTTTGAGTGAATTACTGTTCGCCCTGCACGGCTATTTTATTTCGCCACTGCTGACGGTCTATTTTATCGGCGTTTTTGCCTATGTCATCCTTGGATGGTTGATGATCACGGGTGTCGCGGACATGAACAATCCGACGGTGCGGCAGATTTACGGCTTCCTGCATTCGGTGATTGATCCTGTGGCGCGGCCAATTCGCCGGATTATTCCGCCAATCGGGCGGCTTGATCTATCGGTCTTGATAATCCTCTTGGCTATTCCGTTTATTCGAGACTATGCCATTCCGCGCATCATATTACTGATCCCGTTCTGATGCGGATTGCGGTTCGTGTGACGCCGAATGCGTCGGCGGACCGGATTGAAGGGCGCGGCGACGATGCGGCGGGGCGATCTTTCCTGAAAGTACGCGTCCGGGCGGTGCCGGAGAATGGCAAAGCCAATCTGGCGGTGGCAAAAACGCTGGCCCAAGCGCTCGGTCTGGCAAAATCTTCGGTCCAGGTGGTGACGGGACATACGGCGCGCATTAAAGGCGTCGAGATTGACTGCGCCGAGACGAGCGATGCGGCGCGACTTATCAAGGAGTGGATGGGTGATGAGCGCTGACGTGATTTCCGGAACCGAAACCGCCGCTGGCGTGCGCGAGCAGGTTAAGCGAGCGGTCGAAACTTTGCCGACGCAGCCCACACTCGCGGTCGTTCTGGTCGGGGAAGATGCTGCCAGCCAAGTCTATGTCCGCAATAAGGTGCGCCAGACCGAGGCTTGCGGGATGCGCTCGCTGCACCACAATCTACCGAAGGATGCGACCCAGTTTGAGGTCGAGAACCTGATCGCGGATTTGAATAGGGATGATGAGGTCGATGGCATCCTGTTGCAATTGCCGCTGCCCAAGGGCCTGAACGAGGCCGCTGCGATTGACCGGATTGACCCGGACAAGGATGTTGATGGCCTGACGGAAGTGTCTGCGGGGCGCCTATTGCTCGGCAAGCCGGGCCAGCGACCGTGCACACCGACCGGTTGCGTCATCCTTGCCAAACGGGCCTTGGGTGATGATTTGACCGGCAAGCATGTGGTTGTAATCGGCCGGTCGATATTGGTCGGAAAGCCGGCTGCGCTCTTGTTTCTTGCCGAAAATTGCACCGTATCAATTGCCCATAGCCGCACGGCCGATCTGCCTGCCTTGTGCCGCACCGCCGATATTGTCGTACCTGCTGTTGGGCGGCCGCAAATGGTCAAGGGCGACTGGCTTAAACCGGGCGCCTGCGTGATTGATGTTGGGATCAACCGAGTGCCCGCCCCGGAAAAGGGCGAGGGCAAGACGCGTCTCGTCGGCGATGCTGATTATGTGAGTTGCATGGCAGTTGCCGGGTCGATTACGCCGGTTCCAGGCGGCGTCGGGCCGATGACGATTGCTTGCCTGCTGCGAAATACGGTGCTCGCGGCCTGCGCACGGCGCGGCTGGGATGTACCGGACGGCTTGTGAGCCAGCCTTACCAGACGCCACAAAACGCCGTATTCCAAAACCTATGGACCGCGCAGTCTGGCTGTTGTGCCCTGTGCGGGAAGGTCATGCTGCGCAACCGTTTTGACGCGCCGCACGCGCGGATCTGGGCCAAACATCGCCACGTTTGATCACATCATGCCGCGCTCAAAAGGCGGGGCGGATACGGCTGAAAACCTGCAATTGGTGCACGCGCGCTGCAACAAGATCAAAGGCAATAAGGCCTAGCTATTTGGCGAAGTCGTCCGGGATCGCCTGATCCATGCTTCGGGCCGGTTCGCAGCATGGGCCGCCGACCTGTTTGGCGGGAACGCCAGCAACCGTGCATTGAGCTGGCACATCTTTCAATACAACCGACCCTGCCGCGACTTTCGCTTCATCACCGACCCTGATGTTGCCGAGAACTTTCGCGCCCACAGAGAGGAGGACGCCGTTACCGATTTTCGGGTGGCGGTCGCCAACTTCCTTGCCTGTCCCGCCAAGTGTGACGCCGTGCAGAAGGGAACAATTGTCGCCGACAACCGCTGTCTCGCCGATGGTGATGTCGGTGGCGTGATCAAGCATCACCCCGCGCCCCAGCGTGGCAGCCGGGTGGATATCGACGGCAAAAAGCTCACTCGCGCGCGACTGAAAATGGAAGGCCAGCGTTTCGCGGCCCTGTTTCCAGAGACGGTTGGCGATGCGGTGGGTTTGCAGCGCCAGGAAGCCCTTGAAAAACAGGAAAGGTTGCAACAATCCGCGGCAAGCAGGGTCGCGTTCCAAGGTTGCCTGCATGTCGGCCTCAGCGGCCTCTACCAGGCCGGCATCAACATCGTAAGCATTGCCAATCACTTGGCGTACTTGCTGCGCGCCCATTTCGGGGCCGGCCAGCTTTTCAGCCAGATGAAACGCCATCGCCTGACAGATCGTGTCATGGCTCAGGATCGCAGCTTCGATATAGCTCGACATTGTCGGCTCATCAGCGGCGGCGGCACGGGCTTCAAATTTCAGCCGCGTCCATACCGGGGGCGGGGCACCAATGTCTGGATTGTTGGTCATGGTTTTATCCTCTGGCGCGTAAGATGGCGCTAATGCACAGAGGGTTCAAGAGGGCGATTATCCCGGCTTTGGTTTATGCAGGAAATGAATCGCGAATTCATTTGTAACAGAACGGACAACTTCCCCATTCAGAGAGCCCGCACGTACAACTTCGCCGACAAATGGCGTCGCGCCTTCATACTCGAACGCNGCCCCAGTCAGGGAAATATCGATCACCCGGCATTGCAGCTTGGATCCGTTGGCNCGCGTCACCAAAGCGGGGCCGCCNGCAGCTTTACGCGGTGCCGCACGTTCATCATCCAAGTTGAACTTTTTGTGATTAACCAACCAAACGAGCCGATCGGCCAATTTGTCGCGCTTATGGGCGCTGGCTTCAAATACAACGGCAAACCCGTCGCTAAGATGGCGAACAACGCGGGCCATGACCCGGCCCAAATCGTCAAAATAGCAGACGACTTCTTGGCCTTCAGGCGGCATAACTTTCGACATTACAACCGCGCCGCCGCAAGAAACATTGGTTGTTTTCAAGCTATGATCGGTTTCGTCAAACATGAAACGACCATCTAGAGACAATGGCACACGAAGAAATTGACGTCTGTCGGGCTTGGTCAGCGGTGAATACGGTGCCTCTGGGGCGGTCTGCATGGCAGCACTCATAGAACTCTCCAATTAAAACGCAGCTTTCCGCCCGATTGCTACAACGATCACGGATTTAGCATTCGCGGGTTCACAAATGGTTGATAGACACTGGAAAGCTGTCACTATGAGTTAGAACAAATTTAGGGTTGAGGAGACGTTATGAGTGAGCTTGCAGGATACGACTATGTGATTGTTGGAGCGGGAAGCGCCGGGTGCGTTCTTGCCAGTCGGCTCAGTGAAGACCCCGATGTGAAGGTTTGCCTGATTGAAGCGGGCAAGAAAGACAAGTCGCTTATGGTCCGTATGCCAGCAGGTGTTGGCAAACTGATCGGGGACGAAAACCAGCATAATTGGGGCTTCTGGACGACACCACAGGCGCACATGAATGACCGCAAGCTTTGGTGGCCGCGCGGCCGTGGTTGGGGTGGATCATCCTCGATCAATGGCATGATCTATATTCGCGGCCATGCCCGCGACTATGATCAATGGCGTCAATCGGGATTGCGTGGCTGGGGCTTTAGCGATGTCCTGCCATACTTCCGGCGCTCAGAGTCTTACGAGGGCGGCGAGTCCGATTTTCACGGCGGTGAAGGCCCGCTTAACGTCACCGAAAGCCCGATGGACTCACCCATCTATGATGCATTTGTTGGCGCTGGCCGGGAGGCCGGATACCCTATCACAGCAGATTTTAATGGCGCTCAACAAGAAGGCTTCGGCACCTATCAACGCACCATCTATGAGGGCGAGCGTTGGAGTGCGTCTTTCGCCTATCTGCGCCCGGCATTGAAGCGCAAAAACCTCACCGTGAAGTCAACGGCACTGGTTTCGCGGGTCGTCTTCCGCGGTGGCCGCGCGCGCGGCGTTGAAACTGTCGCCAAGCGCGGTGGCGAGGCTGAGATGATCCACGCGAATAAGGAGGTGATCATTTGCGCCGGCGCGGTTCAGTCGCCGCAGATTCTGATGCTGTCGGGGATTGGCCCGGCCGATGAGATTCGCAAACATGGTGTGACCAGTATTGCCGACTTGCCTGGTGTTGGCGGCAATATGCAAGATCATCTCGATGTGACGGTCATTCATGACATGACAGAGAAATTGTCGGCCCATTCCATGCAAGCGGGCCTGAAGAAGATCGGCGTTGGCATAAAATACTTGATGTCGAAGTCGGGGCCGGGCGCGGACAATTTCTTGCAGGCCGGCGCCTTTTTGAAATCACGTGAAGGTCTGGACCGGCCGGATATTCAGCTACATCTGGTCAACGCGATGATGGCCGATCACGGCAAGAATGATTTTGGCCGCGACGGCTTTACCGTCCATTCGTGCCAATTGCGGCCTGATAGTCGCGGTACGGTCAGTCTGGCTAGCGGTGATGCGTTTGATCATCCACTGATTGATCCGAACTATCTATCGACCGAGGTAGACCGCCGGGTGATGCGCGACTCGGTGAAAATGATCCGCGAGATTTGTGGCCAAAACGCCCTGTCGGCGATTCGCGGCGCGGAAGTTCTGCCCGGCGCCGATGTGCAGACCGATGATCAGATTGACGCGTTCGTGCGTGAGCATGGTGAAACGATCTATCATCCAGTCGGAACGGTTCATATGGGCATCCATGACGATGCGCCGCTGGATCAGGATCTAAAGGTGCGCGGGGTTGAAGGGCTACGCGTGGTTGATGCCTCCGTGATGCCGACTTTGATTGGCGGCAACACAAATGGGCCAACCATCATGATCGCAGAAAAAGCCGCTGACCTTATCCGCGGAATTACGGCACCTGACCCGCAAGAGGTGGCGGTTGCCGACTAAATTTCAGGCTTCTGTTGCCAGACAGAGCGGATATGGGAGTCCAATTCCGGGCCAAGGCCGGACCAGGCAAGGCGGCCATTATCGGCATTGACGATCAGGATGCGGTCGCGGTCGTCCGCCACATCGTCCAGAAGCTCGCGAATTTTCGCGGTGCGTGTTGCCGTGCGAAGTAGAAACACGCCGGGCATGGTTTCGGTAAAACGGCCAAGCGTGTTGAGGACGCTGATCACCCGGTTGCGGCTGTCGCCCATGCTTTTCACCACGATCACATGATTGGCGAGCTTGCTGGCCGATTTGCTGTTTTTCTCGGCAAAATGGCTTTGGAACACTTCCGTCAAGGCAGGCTGTTCTCCCGCTGGGATGAACGGGGCCCCATCGCCCTCCGCCGTCTTCGATTTGGGCGTCAGGCGGTTTTCGACCACGAAGCTGCGCATTTGCCCCAAAGTGTATGGGCCGTAGACGACCTCTTTGACCATGACCCGCCAAATGGATGGATCGACTTGCGATAGATCGAGGACATCATCATTGCTCATGTCGCCACGTCATCCTTGATTCGCGCGCAATTGCCCATAGCGTAGAGCCAAACAATTTAGGCAGGAGCAGATTATGGCCGACTCAGAGTTCGTGAATACAAAACGTGATGGACATGTGTTTATCGTTGAGATGAACCGCCCGGAAAAAATGAATGCCCTGCATCCGCCTGCCAATAAAGCGCTTTCGGATGCGTTTGATGAGTTTGCTGCNGACAAGGATTTATGGGTCGCGATCATTACCGGCGCGGGCGACCGGGCCTTCAGCGCGGGCAATGATTTGCGCTATCAGGCCGAAGGCGGCGAAATGGTCTCGGTCCCGATGGGGTTTGGCGGGCTGACCAATCGCTACGATTTGCACAAGCCGGTTATCGCTGCGGTGAATGGCGTCGCGATGGGCGGCGGGTTCGAAATCGCGCTGGCTTGCGATCTGATCATTGCCGCTGATACGGCGCGCTTTGCCCTGCCGGAACCGAAAGTTGGGCTGGCTGCGCTCGCCGGTGGTCTGCACCGCCTGCCGCGTCAGATCGGGCTGAAACGGGCGATGAGCATGATCTTGACCGGCCGCCACGTGTTCGCCGAGGAAGGCAAGGAACTGGGCTTCGTCAATGATGTCGTCCCGCAAGCCGACCTGATGGATGCGGCGATGAAATGGGCTGGCATGATCGCCGAATGTAGCCCGGCGTCTATCCGCTGTTCGAAAGAAGTGGTGATGAAAGGGCTCGACACGGCGAATTTCGAAGAGGCGTTCAGCACCCGCTATCCAGGCATTTCCGACATGCTGAAAGGCCCCGACTTTATCGAAGGGCCGATGGCATTTGCGCAAAAACGCAAGCCGGAATGGAAGGGCTAGCCCGACCTCTGTCACGATACTCATTTACCGTTCAGCCGTGACAGGTTATGTTACGGAAAAGCAATAAGAGGTGGTGAGTATGTGGACCTTTGTAAAAGTGATGTCGAACGCATCGGCAAAACTGATCGCGACCTTCTTCATGGTCATCATTTTGATTCTGGTCGCCTTCGCCACGATGCCGGAGGTGATCAATAATCTGAAAGAGTCGATCCAGCTCTTCTTGCTGACGGACTTTATGCGTAACCCACCGGTGAACGCGCAGGGCGAGATGTTGTTCGACCTGTTGATCACCGATGCGGCCGTGTTCGGTATCATCATGACGCTGATCGCGCGCCTGATTGTTGAGCTTTTATTCTTTGGTTTCGGGGCATTGTGGAACATGGTGAATCCAAAAGAAGATGCCGGCGACGCCAAGCCCGGCGCGCAGAAACGCACAAATTTCTACAACGAAAACTGAGGAATTCTCCGCTCTGAGGTTCACTTCGCTCCCGCCGCTGTTTAAGTGGA
>JGI24724J26744_10001552_pt1 | contig 15707 bp, 16 predicted proteins | sample Cruoilmetagenom7_FD_26744 | JGI IMG/M metagenome (IMG submission 26744)
ATCCTTACCTTATTTACGGATTTGGCTACACCATACGCTTCCATTATAAATGGAAAGGTGAATTATGAATTGCAACCCTGGGTTGCACTATTGGCGGGGCCAAGCTATTTTGTAATTTTATTCAGTATATTTCAACTTTACCGCAGTTCAAAGGAATCACGAGATGAAACGCGAATTACAAGGTATTTACTTCTTATTATTGCGATCGTAGTAATCCTTGTTGGAGGAACATCTAATTTTACGGATCTGGGAAAGTATCCTGTGGATATTGCGGCGAACGTGGTGGCTGCGTTGATCATAACCTATTCCATTCTCAGGCATCAACTGCTGGATATTCAGGTGGTGGTAAGAAAAAGTGTTCTTTATACCATCCCGACTATGATTATCGGGGCTGCATATTTCTTCATTATTACAATTACTTTGCAAATTCTGAATGCAGATACCCAATCAGAGCTGTTCGTAATCTCTCTCATTGTTTCTATTATCGCGGCGATTCTTATTCAGCCTTTCCGAGATATGCTTCAAAATCGGATCGATCGTATTTTCTTCAGGGAGAGATACAGTGAAGTGATGATGCTTCAGCGCATCAGCCAAACTGCGTCATCAGTTATTGATATTGACCAGCTTTCAGCGATGATCCTGCGGGAAATCACTGACACAATGCATATAGCCAAAGCCGCGGTTTTTTTACGCAATGAAAACCAAAAGAACCTATTATTAAAAACACAAATTGGGATAACACTCTCCCCCCGCACAAAGATTGCTGCTGACCATCCACTCATTGAAAGAATTAACGCATACGACCATGCCGTTGTTAAGCAGGAAATGGAAACCCATCCGATCTTCAGGTCCATGTGGCGGGAAGAAAGAGAAATAATAGATAATCTGGAAGCGGAATTAATCATACCTTTAAAAGCAGCTGGCGACTTGCTGGGAGTGATCATCCTCGGACCAAAGTTATCAGAACAACCATACTCAAATCAAGATAATCAGATCTTATTAACCCTTTCCCAGCAGACAGCTGTGGCGGTTAAAAATGCTCAGCTTTATTCAATCTCACAAAGAGAACTTGTTCGGAGGCGAGAAATTGAAAAAAGACTGCAGCTTCAACTGAAGAGGTTGTCTGCGCTGCAAAACATCAATATCGCCATTACAACGAATATTGATCTTCAAATTCCTTTATTTCTACTACTAGAACAGGTTACCGAAGAATTAGATGTTGACGCGGCGGATGTGCTTCTACTTAATGAAGAGGCGCAACAATTAGTGTTTGTTGCCGGCCAGGGATTCAAATCGGACGCATTGAAATATACAAAATTGGATATTGGGCAGGGAATGGCTGGAAGAGCTGCAGAGACTGGTGAAGTAATTCATATAAACAACCTGGATGATGAAATGACTTCTCTGCATCAATCACCTTTAATAAAAGATGAAAAATTTATCGCCTATTTTGGAGTTCCACTAATAACAAAAGGGAAAGTAAAAGGCATTCTGGAAATCTTCCACCGTTCCGAATTGCATCCTAACGAGGATTGGATGGATTTCTTGAATACACTCACCTCTGAAACTGCGATTGCAGTGGAAAACGCGCAAATGTTCCAGGATTTGGAAAAATCGAACCTTGACCTGGCGGTTGCGTATGAAACCACAATCGAAGGATGGGCGCGTACACTTGAATTGAGAGACATGGAAACCGAAGGCCACAGCCAGCGTGTGTTAAACCTCACTCTGCAATTGAGCAGAAAGCTTGGTATCACAGATGATGAGATTAAACATGTGCAGCGGGGTGCACTACTGCACGATATCGGCAAAATGGGTGTTCCAGATAGTATATTGTTCAAAGAAGGACCGCTAACAAAAGAAGAATGGGTAGTGATGCGGAAGCATCCACAATTTGCGTATGATATGTTGTCAGCGATACCTTTTTTAGAAAAAGCTATTGATATACCATACTGCCATCATGAAAAATGGGATGGCAGCGGTTATCCGCGCGGATTGTGCGGTGAAGAAATTCCCCTTTCAGCAAGAATCTTTGCGATCATTGATGTCTGGGATGCATTGAGATCTGATCGGCCGTATCGTGAAGCATGGTCAGACGAAGAAGCATTGAAAGAAATTAAGAGGGGGAAAGGAACTCATTTTGACCCTGTAGTGATGGAAACATTCTTGGATGTGATCAGTTTAGNCCAGCGCAACAGGCGAATGAAATAGCAAGAGCAAAATCTTCTTTATATCCTCACTTTTCCTTCACATGATCTTCATATGTCTACTTTATATTCTCTATTGATTAAGACAAATTGGAGAAATATAATGGGAACAAAAAGAACTTCAGTATCAACCGCGACTTTAAATCGATGGTGGCTTTTTTTACTGCTCTCAGTAACCGGAATTGCCATCTTTTTTTCTAGCGTNTATTTCCTGTATTTCCCGGTTGGATTCCAGGGTGGCCGTAATCCTGATTATGGAACCATCATTGTATTCGGTCGGGAAATGTGGGATGCAATTCATTTATGGTCGGGAATTGGGATGATTATTGCTATGGTTATCCATATTGCTGTGCATGATAGGTGGATCCTTGCAATGTATAAACGGCTTTTTCATGGGAAATCTAAGGGAATCAAATCCTTGAATGGGAAGGCCCGATTCAATATCCTTTTGGATGTGGTTGCCGCTTTGAGTTTTTTGATTGTGGCTATATCAGGTGTTGTATTACTGGTCTTACCAAGTGGCAGAAGTGTTGAAGTGGTTGACGGTTTCTTATTGTCAAAAACCACATGGGATATTATCCACACGTGGTCTGGTGTAGTGATGCTGATCGCGGCAATCCTTCATTTCTATATTCATTGGAAGTGGATCATAAAAGTTACCGGACGTGTGATTGGAAAAAAGAAAACCGCAATGTTAACGGAAGAAAATTAAGGAGTAAAAATGATAAAGAAAATTACTTTAAGTGTTGTTGTTTTGGGCATCAGTGCGGGTTTAGTATACGGAGGTGTTTACAGAACTAAAGCGCGGACGGAAANAGAGGAAAAAGCAAACCAGACAGAAAGAAATTTATCGATCAGCCAGGGAAAATCAGAGGAGGGTAACCAGGGGCAAGGAAAAAATCGCACAAGTAGTTCGGATGGGCAGCAAGGGGGAAAAAATGGATTGGAAAGTGACCATGTTACTTCCGAGGAGGAATCTAAAGATATGGTTTCCTTTACAGGAACTGTCACACAAGTGAATGAGGATTTGTTAGTAATCCTTAGTGAAAAAGGTGATGAAATTGTTATCGAGAACAGGGCCTGGTGGTTTGCCACAGATGCGGGCTTTTCTGCAGGAATAGGTGATTCAATAGCTTTAAATGGTTTTTATGAAGACGTTGAAAAATTTGAAGTGTCATACATTAAAAACTTAACTAAAGGCTTGGAAGTGCAGATTCGTGAAGGGAGGGGACGCCCATTTTGGGCTGGTAATGGCCGGGGCACCTGAAAATTTCTAAACAAATGATTATATAAGCTGGTATGTGCATACCAGCTTTATTCTTAACCATAAATGTAAATGGGAAAAGAGTCGCCTGTTTTCTTGAAATGAAGTTTATTATATAAACCAATAGAATTGTAATTATCCTGTTGTGTGTTTACGGATATGTCTTTTATTCCGCGATCAGCAACATGCTTTAGCATATTCAGAACTAGTTGTTCCCCAATATGCTGCTTTTGAAAAACCGGCAGAACTGCTAAACGTGCTAAATGTGCTTTTCCTTTATCATAGGTACTGATCTGAAATCCACAAATAGATTTGTTTATTTCAAATACTGTGGAATAGACAGATTGGGCATACGCGTGTTCTAAAGCTTCCTGCGATTGCTGCCATAAAGGATGAAAGCAGGTTTGGTCGATAAAAGCAACTTCTCTAATATCAGCGATAGCCATCTGGCGGATAGAGGAAGAGCTGCATTTAGCCCTGAGTATTTTGGTTTTCCTTCTATGATCCCATTTGAATTGGATCACTCGCTGTTTTTCTATCCATCCTTCCATTTCAAGCAAATCTTTCATCCATTTCTGATAAGCGAGAGAGGCGATAGTTGGGTTACTCGATTGGTCGTTGATCATTTTTAATCCCGCGTTAAAGAGCACTTCCCAACATGCAACCTTTTGGAATGGATTCTTAAAAGCAAAAAGGCGAATCCAATATGCATCTTGTGGCTCTGGTACGCAATTTAGAATTGCTTCGATTGAATTATCAGTTGAAAGGTAAAGAAGGAAAGGCGATCTACCCAGCCATTCCGTTGGCTGCCTCCAATCTAGGTGACGATGGATGGTGATCCGTTGTTGAAGGAATTTATCAATTGAAGAGATATCAGATTTAACTGCTGAGCGAATAATTCCTTTTTGCTTCATGAAGTATTTCAGTCAAAATTCTTTTCCGGGTCTTGGAAAGTATTAGTCAATTTGGATAATGAATCGGATAGGTTATTGAATGTATCAATACCGATCTCAGATAGATTGTGGGCGACTTTCAAATAGCGCAGATTGTTTGGATCAGCGATAAATTCTTTTATCTCCTCAGGAAGGTGCTCAAAGGCAATATTTTTTGATTGAGTGTTTTGCCAATTTCCTAAAGGGCTTTCATGGTCAAAAAAATCATCCAGATTAAGATCTAATGCATCTGTTATCTTCTGGAGATCATCCAGGGCAATCGGTGTGATACCTTCTTCATAACGCTTAATGCGAGAAGTTGGGATTGAGGTGGTTTTTGATAATTGCTTCATGGATATTTTTGCTTTTTCTCTGGTGAGATGGATTCGCGTACCAATGATTAGCTGGCGGATCTCGACTAATCTCTGGATCTGGACACCCTCAGGAGTGTGGAGGTGATCTTCCACACCGTCCTCTTGAAAGAACGCAAAGATGGGAATCCTATATATGAAAGATAATGCTTCAATTTCTGGGAGTGATGGAACATATTTTCCTGTCTCGTAATTTTTTAATCGGCTGGTTGGGATATTAAGCAGCAAACTGCATGCTTTGACCGTCTTCCCACATGCTTCACGAGCGATGGTCAGGTTCTTTGCGAGATATTCGATGTTCAATGATCTATCATTAGTATTAATAGTTGCCATGATCAGATACCTTTTCTAGTTAGTTATTATTAGATGNCTATATTTATATTATCATTTTTATAGACCCATTTTCCGTTTACCATTGTGGCTAGAGGGAGAACGAATTGGATGTCATCTGATGGTAAGTCAAAGAAGTCTGGTGGGAGAACTACAAAATCAGCGGCATATCCTAACTTGATTTTTCCGATTATATTTCCGAATCCTCCAACAATTGGGGGCGTGGAGATATATGCTCTTAAAGCTGCTTGTAAGCTCACACGTTGCTTTGGGATCCAGCTTGGTTCATTTTTAGATGCCCCCCCCAGCTTCTTGCGGGAAATAGCGGCATGCAATCCGAAAAACGGGTTGGGGGATTCAACAGGCGCATCAGAGCCAAATATCACCTGCGCGCCGATTTGAAGAACTGATCTCCAGGCGTAGGAATCAACACACCGCTTCCCCCAAAATGTATCAGCCATATCCATATCTGAAATGGCATGGATTGGCTGCATGCTTGCAGTAACATCGAGAGCTGGAAACATCTGGATATCTTCTCCTTGGATGAGCTGTAAATGTTCAATTCTTGACCCGAGCGCAGGAATCTTAAGCAGCCCCCTTTTATATAAGTCTGACATCGCCTGAAGGACTTCATGATTTGCCCGATCACCAATCGCATGAACGGCTAAACCAATACCGTTGGGGAGGGCTTTCTCTCCATAAGATGTGACATCTTCACGTGATAAAAAAAGCATTCCTAGCGATTGCGAGTTTTCGTATGGTGATATCAATGCGGCTGTTTGCGGCCCCAATGCACCATCTGAAAATAGTTTTAACCAACCAATCTTTATCCAATCATTTCCGCTCCCGCTTTTCAATTTCTTCTTAATGGCTGAATCCAAGAAAGATTCGGGAATCCCTTTTGTTACTCGTAGGGAAAGCTTCCCTTTTATAAGAAGGTCATCTAAAGTCTCATACACGGACCAGGGGTCAAAATCATGAACGGCAGTGATACCGTATCGGTGTAGTGCAGTTTGAGCTTCTAGAATAGCTGTCTCCCGAGTGGAAACATCTGGTTCAGGAATAACGGATTCGACCATTCTCATGGCACTTTCAAGAAGAATACCGGTTGGTTTTCCTGACGTGTCGCGCTGGATTGTTCCTCCCTCCGGGTCTGGTGTATGATGGTTTATCCCCGCTTTCTCCAGTGCATTTGAATTTGCCCAGCCGCTGTGAAGGGATTTATGAGTAAGGTAGATTGGGTGTTGAGTTGATATTTTATCTAAGTCTTTAATAGAGCCATATCCATCTGTCCAGATATTATGGTTCCAGCCATGCCCGATGATCCATTTTCCAGGATCTGTGTCTTTTACAGAAATTTCTATTCGATCCAGATAGTTTCGCTTGGTTGGCGTCCCTACGTTTACTCGCTGCAAGCCAAGGCCGTATGCAAGCAGGTGAATGTGTGCATCTGTAAAAGAGGGCATCAGGATTGATTGGTGCAGATCCTCTATCTTTGCACTACTCTTGTATTGCGGGATGATCTCACTTGATTTCCCGATGGCAGAGATATGCCCTTCCTCTATCACGACGGTATCGGCAGGTTGATCATTCTGTGTAAATGAATATACCTGCGCGTTAGTGAGAACGCGTTTTTGCATTAGAGTTTCTTGAAGCGGTCAATCAGCGTGTTCAATTCTTCTTCAGAATAATAATGGATCACGAGTGTACCGCCTTTTTTACCATGATTAATGGTTACTTTTGTGCCTAATAATGTTCTCAGTTGATCTTCAAGAGATTTTTCTTCTGGAGATTCCGCTTTCTTTCCTTTTTCCACTTTGGGTTTTTGGCCGGAAAATTTACGGACTAAATCTTCAGTTTGGCGTACATTCAAATCATTTTTGAGAATTGTCTGTAAAATGGCTATTTGTGATTTTGTTGAGGGAAGCCCAAGGAGTGCGCGTGCGTGACCTTCGCTGATCTTACTGGAATGCAGGGCAATTTGGACATCATCTGGAAGTTTTAATAATCGGAGCGTATTTGTAATAGCTGTCCTGCTTTTACCCACTCTCACAGAGATATCCTCATGTGAAAGGTTAAATTCATCATTTAACTGTTGGTAGGCAAGAGCGGCTTCTAGAGGGGTGAGATTCTCCCGTTGAATGTTTTCGATGAGGGCAATTTCTAGACGTTCCTGTTCAGTGACCTCGCGAATCATAGCCGGTACGGATTCAAGGCCTGCTATTTCTGCTGCACGCAGCCGCCGTTCACCTGCGATGAGAGTGTATTGGTTGTCAGGTGCACTCTTGGAAAGGATAAGGGGTTGCAGGATGCCGTGTTCAAGAATAGATTTCGAAAGTTCTTCCAAGCCTTCATCGGTTATCTCGCTGCGCGGTTGGGAGGGATTGGGTGCTATAGCGATAATTGGTACCTGCTGCACACCTCCTGATAATTCCGGTTGAAAACCTCCGGGGATGAGCGCATCTAATCCTTTACCTAATCCTCTGCGTGCCATATTAATCCACCTTGATGTTTATTTCTGGTATGCGTACTCCATCCTGGGATAAAAGCTCGCGCGACAAATTCATATATGCCTTTGCGGCGGATGAACTGGGCGCGTAGATTGCGATTGGAAGCCCATAAGATGGCGCTTCAGCTAACCGAATGCTGCGCGGTATGATTGTTTGGAAGACCTGTGATGGGAAAAACTTCTTGATCTCACCGACCACATCAGCAGCTAACCTGGTACGGCCGTCATACATGGTCATGATAACCCCTCTGACAGTTAATTCCGGAAAAAGAGATTTTTGGACTCGCTGGAGGGTTTGGGTGAGCTGCCCGATTCCCTCCAATGCCAGGTATTCACATTGGACTGGGATGAGTACTCCATCCGTTGAGGCGATGAGGCCGTTGATCGTGAGGATGCTCAATGATGGAGGACAGTCGATAATAATGTAATCGAAGCGGTCAAGGATAGGAGAGAGCGATTCTTTTAGGCGAAATTCACGATTTGTTAGTTCCAGTAATTCAACCTCTGCACCCGCAAGAGAAGGAGATGAGGGGAGAATTGATAATTTTAAGCGCGGATTATGCAGGATGGCGGGTGCGATTGGCGAAGAACCGATTACGACTTCATAGGTGCTGTTCTTAACCGTTAGTTTATCAATTCCTAGGCTAGAAGTGGCGTTTGCCTGAGGATCAAGATCAACTATGAGTACTTTTTGGCCGAAATATCCCAGATAAGCGCCCACATTGATGGCAGAAGTGGTCTTGCCGACTCCGCCTTTTTGGTTTACCAGTGTATGGATCTTTGCCATATAGTTATTTTCCTTCAATTACCTCAATTTGAAAAGAACGAATTTCCTGTGTGGTTGGTACACTTGCTAATCCCACTCGGGTTACAGAGCGGGAGGCGATCTGGATGGCTCTTCTTGCTGACCCCCATGGGTCACGGGTTGTTTCAAGCCGATCAAAGAATGCTGTAGCGAAAATATCCCCCGCACCAACTGGATCAACAACAGGTACCTTCGGAGCAGAAAAATGGCGGACATCTTCTTTCCAGTAAACCCTGGCCCCGTTGTATCCTTCGGTAACAACCAGGATATTTGTCCTGNTAATGTATGATTGGATCAAGCTCTCATCACCCATGANATCTTCAATACTTAATACTACCGCATCCGCGCGTTGTAATAATCTATCCGAATGGTCCCATGGATGGAAATGCACAGTATTGCTTTCATCCCTGGCACGCATCCAACCTTGCGGGGTTAANCCAATGAAAGAATCGGGGAAAATATCAATGATTCCCGGATCGACTTCACCCGCAACAGGACCTAAATGAACGATGGGGGAACTTCTCCAATCTAATGGAACATCATCAGGTGATAACAGATCTGCAACCGAATGCAGGATTTGTTTACGTCCGTGATCTGTTTCCTTGTTTTCAAATGTGGTGGAATGTGCCGAGATCTTCCATTTTATTAAAATGCCTTTCAATTCCTGGATTGGATGACTCTTTTCACCTGCCGTTAGGATCGCTGGTATTCTTCCAAGTGCGCGCGCGCAAACAGCGGAGTATGCAGCCGTACCACCTAGCGTGCTTCCGCCTTCATGAATATCGCGGGTGACATGACCGATAATGAGATAGCTTAGATGGCCGACCGTATTTTTATTCATTCTGTGTGGAAATTTTCAATGTAAATGATAACTGAAAAATTATAGCATTAAGTAAAATTATAAATAATTATGGTTTGGCTGTTCCAATCCTGAAAATCTAAATAACAGTGCGAGAATTCCTGCTGGTCTGAGAATAATCGCGGCCGTTAAGTAATTTTATGTGATCAACCTCAGAGTGAAAGCGTATATTATTCTATTAATGCACCGCTACATAATTTCCAGTGACTTTTCTTTCACGAGGAAATGAATTGCTGGAATAGCGATGATACCCGCTGACAGAAAAAAGTAGCTTGCTATCTGAAAATTAAATAAGATATCTGGCTGTGTGGAAAATAGACCCGGCACGATTGCATAGAAAAACGGCGATACGAAGATTCCGATCGAGAAAGCGCTGTTGATCACTGCCAGGGCAGCAGTGCTGTCATTCGATCCAACCGCATTGGTGGTTAGAAGCAGGATAAGAGCGATTAGTATACCCAGCCCTATTCCGGTGCATAACAAACCAAACAATGCGAGAGCATTACTTTCTGTGAATGTTACCAGCAGAAACCCCGCCGCGCAGATCAGGAGACCGGTGGGTACGGTCCATTTTTTCAATTTTATATACACTCGCGAAAAAGCTAATCCGCTAATGGTGGAGCCAAATGTGGAAACAGATAAACCAAAAATTGTGATATAAGGAGCAAGGGTTTGCTTGGTTTGAATAAGGAATGGGATATCGGTGATGATGATAAAGAACATGACCACCATAAAAAATGAAGCGATGGATAGCCAGATAACGATGTGTGGGATGGGATCTTTTCTTTTTGCGCCTGTTTCCGAGTTCATGCTCCTTTGTGGGTTAGGAATGAAAAGCATTGAAAATAGGAAAACCAGGGGAGCAACAGCATAAATATGGAAGGCGTTGCGCCAATCATGCATACCAATCCAGGCTGCCAGTGGGGGTGCGATCACACCTGCCATATGTGATACGGAAAATGAATAGCCGATCATATCGGCGCGTTCTTTGCCTTTATAGAAATCCGCGATCAGGGAAGTAACCAGGGGTATGATTAACCCAGTACCTGCTCCAAGGACAGCCCGNAGAATGAGATGTCCAGTGAAGGTCTGTGCCCAACCAGCCGCGATCCCGCCGATTGTGTATAAACTCAATCCAATCGCCAGGACCGCTTTTTTAGAGATCACTTTAACCAATTGCCCAGCGATAAGACCGAAAAAGATCATAATAAGTGATGGGAGTGTGATTGTAAGCTTGATCAGGGTGGGATTTACATCCGGGAAGGAAGCGCTGATCTGGCCAACCAGCGGTGCGACCGTGTCGGTGGACATGATGGTGAGGAAGGATAAAGATAAAATCGCAGCACGCTTAAATTTCATTTGTTGGTTATCTTCTCTAAAAGCATAGGGTGAAAGTATAGCATGGGCAGTGAACTCAAGAACGACATTCCCTGGGCTGTTTTATTGTATAGTTAATTAAAAGGCGAGGATACTTCATGGAACAAACACAGCGTCGGATAGGGATTCAAGATCTGCCGGAAAATGAGCGGCCGCGTGAACGTCTGGCACAGCGCGGAGAGAGCGCACTGAACAAGTCAGAATTATTAGCTATTCTCCTCAGAGTAGGTGTGGAGGGAATGAGCGCGGTTGACCTGGGGAAAGGACTATTGGATCGATTTGAAGGGCTGCGCGGGCTGCACTCGGCCAGTTTTGAAGAACTATGCGAGGTGAAAGGGGTGGGGCCTGCAAAGGCAGCGCAGATCAAAGCAGCCATTGAGCTGGGATACCGGATGCAGNAGGAGTCTGAAGCGACCAAACCGCGATTTTCAAAACCGAAAGATGTGGATGATTATTTTCATCACTTGCTGGCGGGAAAGATGCGAGAAGAATTATGGGTGCTGGCATTGAACACACGCAATCAGCTCCTCCGCAAACAGCAGTTATATAAAGGTACCATCAACCATTCATCGGCGCGCATGGCGGAGATCATGGAGATCCCCATCCGCGCGCGGGCTGCGGCTATTATCCTGGTCCACAACCACCCCTCCGGCGATCCAAAACCCAGCGCGGAGGATATTCGCTTTACGGAAGAGTTGGTGCGTGCAGGGCAGTTGATGGATATCGGCGTGCTGGACCACATCATTATCGGGAAGGAAAATTTTNGCTCCATTCGCCAGATGGGGCAGGTATCGTTCAAATCCTCGCCTGGTAAACANTGGGATTAGGCAGTCTGTAAGTATTTGTTGATCAAATGAATAAGAACGTAAAATACGATAGATGATGGGATTTTCAGGAGNCGTAGGATGAATGATTGGAAAAACGAGTTGGACGTGTATTTTAAGGAACAGAAAACGACTAAAAAAGACCTTAAGATGAAAAAAGAGAAAATTAAGAAAGCCGTTAGACATTTCATGCACGGCGAGGTGATTCCGGCTTTCAACGCGCTCAAGAAAGAGTTTAAAAAACACAAACGTAATATTGAAGTGGATTCCAAAAAGGACTGGGCAGCGGTTTTAGTCAAGAAGAACAAACGTAAAGAGTTTGTGTATGAGGTGAATATCAGCGTAGAAAGTGGCAAACTAATGGCCAGCAAGAGCGTTTATACAACCAATAAGAAAGGCAAGCTCAAACTGCACGTGGAGGGTAAGATCCATAACCCGAAAAACTCATTTCTAATGGAATCTGTCAAGAAAGAAGACATTATCAAAGATTTCCTCGAGAATTTTAAAGATCCCAAGTGAGTGAAGTCGATTTATTAAGTGGGGATTTACTGCTTACATTGACAGATATTTCCTGCTGTAATAGAATAGACTCGCTGTCATGGCGAGGTAGCTCAGTGGGAGAGCAGGGGACTCATAAGCCCTTGGTCGTGGGTTCAAACCCCACCCTCGCCATCTTCCTTTTAAAAATATTTATAGAGAATGGCCCTTACAACTCTCTACTGGAGAGTGATAAGCCCTCGCTATATTTGTATATCAAAAATTGTGCGAATATAGAGGGATAAATACATCTAATCCCCCATATCTGGTGGTAAAAAATTGAGGCAAAAATGTTAGAAAACTGTCAGATTGATGAGCAGAGGATTAATGCCATCTGACGGTAAAGCTCCCCAAAAGTAGTGCTAACAAGAAATAGACACTTTTTGAATTCGCAGTAAATTCACGAAGTATGAAAATATGGGTCACATTTCCCGTTTGAAATTCCAGTTTTAATGAAACACTGTGGGCACAATGGACAGCTTGACGAACTGATTATTAATCAGTATGTTGTATCTTCTAACTTTCGAGTACCAAGGCACCAAAACTGCGATAGGTGAGCTGATCCACGATTCGTGGACCTTGCTTTTTTACCGATTCCTTAGGAGCAACAGTAATCTTCTCTCGAAATTTTAAATGCGAACAGAGAAAAACCTTAACTACGTACCCAAATCTGCTGGAGGGGGTCAAATAACCAGCCATCTGAGTTTAATTCCAACCGCTTTTTGGGCCAACCAGTAGCCACTCGCCCTATTGTTTCTTCCCATGATTTTATACCGCTCAAGGTATCTATTGCCTCAACATTGCATGCCCCTACTGCAACCGCCGCATTTATAGCTTGAATCGGAGAATGGTCTCGTAACACAGCACTGAGAAAACCCGCAATGGTTGCATCACCAGCACCTGCCGTTCCAGCAACGGTAACTTCATAGCAGGGAGACCAAAGCTCCTGATCAGCCCAGGAATTNAGATCAGACAAGCCCCCGCGCCCCATTTTTGTAAGTGAATCCCGATTGGCTGTATGAATGTACAAACCGCGACTGCCGAGTTTTAACCCAACAATCCGGGCTCCCATCTCAAGCAATTCACTGCTCAAAGATGTCAACAGATCTGGTGTAATCAAAGGTAAAATATCGCCAGTCTTTGACTGGCGCAATAATTCTTCATACTGTTGCCGATGCAGCATTAGCAGGATTTCTTCGATGCTAGGCATGAAAATATCAACATATGGAAGAGTCGCCTCAAGGATAGCAGGCCAGTTCGCTTGCCCGGCAGGAGAGTCTGGATCTGCGAAGGCAGTATCTAGGGAAGTCGTAACACCCGTTGTCTTCGCCTCTTGGAAAATTCGGGTCAACTCACGGCCGTCGTGGGAATACATCAGTTTCATCAGGGGCGGATATCCAAAGTGGAACAAGCGAACTTCCTTAAGTAAGCTGGTACACACGTCCTTTGAGGAAAATGTATCATTAGCGCCCGCGCAGTGCAAGAAGAAACGGTCTATCCCAGGTGGGGTAATGACAATAGTATAAGATGTACTTACCTCTGGATCCTCAATCATCCCCTCCGCCATAGTGGGGCAAAATTGATGGATGATTTCTCTCAATACTTGACCTGAGAAATCCTCGCCGATCTTGCCCATCAACCAGGTTTCCACTCCCAGCTTGTGTAAGGCAAGTCCAGTGTTCGAGACCGAGCCACCTGTGGCGTAGGATAAGGGGCCAACTTTTAGCAGATGTCCGGGAATAAAATACTTCTGGAACTGCTCAGTCGTGCAGCCAGCTAAATCTGGATAAATGTCCAGGCAGATGTGTCCAGCTACAATTGCAGATAAGGGCTTCATACTCAAATTCTCACAGTGTAATAGTTGGGGTAATCGGTGCAAAGGAGGTGCAAAGGAGGTGTATCCTCCTCAATTTTCGGGAAGCGCCCTACGGGCTCAAGGAACCGGTTATCCGTTTGATCATCGTTCACTGTTGACACTTCACCGACCATAACGCGACTCTCGGCTCCCCAGAATTTATGGTACAGATGGTTGGTCAGAGTAATACTTTCACCGGGGTTTAATGTTAGGATTTCACCAGCTGGTACAACCCGTTTTACCCCGTCTAGACTGACCTCAACATCGGAACTATCAAGCTGATCGTCTGCAGTGCTGTTGTAAATCTGGACTTTGAGTTCGCCACCACCGCGGTTGATTATATCCTCCACTTTTTGCCAGTGAAAATGCATCGGGGTTACCTGGTCCACATTGACGACCAGAATTTTTTCGGCATATAATTTACCCACACCCAACCTCAGGTTTTTGGGGTCCCCGTTGCGAATTGTGAAAACAAATAGACCAATACGCTCAAAATCCCCACTGCCAAAATCTGTGATATCCCAGCCAAGCTGCCGATTCACGATCTCAGCCACATCTTTGCCTTTGGAGGACCATTCTTCCGGTTTCCAATATGCAAAGGGCGGCAGGAGAAAGCAATGTTGCTGAATGAAGGTGTTGGAATCGCGTATGATTGCATTAATCTCAGACCTTTTCATGAAGCTTTATCCTTTTCTAACCCTGGATACCAGAGTTTCATACGATATGTTACCTCTTCGCGCATATACAGCTTGCCTTGCTGAAAGATATCCATCTCTTTACGGCTGCCCATCACGTCCTGGATGCTGTGCGCTTGTGGTAGTTTCAAAACCGCTTCCCTCACCCCATTCAAGAAAGCAATTTTAAGTGATGTGCCAATATTTACCTTGGCGACCCCCAAGGCAANAACCTCAGGAATTGCTGTGTTNGGAAAGCTGGTGCCGCCGTGGATCACCAGTGGAATTTTTACAGCCTGATGGATAGCTGACAACAAGCCACAGTCTATATTGGCTTGTCTATTAGTGAGAATATGGATATTGCCAACCGAAACCGACAGGGCATCCACATCAGTTTCGGATACAAACTGAGCGGCCTGGAGGGGGTCGGTAAGGCAACTTTCATGCTCTGCTATTTCGGTAGAAGCAGTGGGTAGAATACCTAATTCGGCCTCTACCCCCACCCCAATGGCATGCGCCACCTCCACTACTTTACAAGTCAGGGCAATATTTTCTTCGAAAGGCAAACCGCTGGTATCCAGCATTACTGCGTTGAAGCCTGCCTGTATACCTCTTACAACCTGGGGGAAGGTTTTTACTTCGTTTAGTATTAGTGCAACCGGGACGGTGGCACTGTGCGCCGTAGTCGTTCCTAAAGCTCCCAGCCGCTCAATTCCGCCGCTGTCTAACCAGCCTGGCTCAATCATAGCCCCGCCAAAGCCCAGTATCACCGGTAGGCGAGCGCCCTCAGCCGCCTCCAACACTGCCTCCAGCGAATAGATATCCCAGGCCTCAAAGTAGCCAATCGCATAGTGATTTTCCAGGGCATGTGCAAGTAAATCCTTATATGAAGTCAGCATGATTTCCTTCTCCGGTTTCCCCTCTAAAACAAGTACCGATTTCCTTGTTATCCTTTACTAATACTGCCCCTGCGAAGGGTATAGGATCTTCGCAACCATCTTCTTTTTGTGATTGAGCAATAATTTCGATTGTTCTTTTCATGAAATATTTCCGGTCTTTCAAATATCCCTACTTTCTATATACATATTGAGGGAAGCCCCTTTTGTTATTACATGTATTTGAATTATATGATCAAAGAAGAAATAAATAAATGAAAGATGTAA
>JGI24724J26744_10001554_pt1 | contig 15694 bp, 10 predicted proteins | sample Cruoilmetagenom7_FD_26744 | JGI IMG/M metagenome (IMG submission 26744)
ATTATTTCCGTGCTTTCAGACGAAGACGCATGCCGGGGGTGTGGTCTGTGTGTTGCGCTTTGTCCGTACGGGGCCCTTGAGATTAAGAATACCGAAAAAGGAAGAAAGGTTCATATCATAGATGTGGCCTGCAAGGGTTGCGGCGTGTGCGCTGCGACCTGTTACCAGCATGCTTTGAGTATTAACTCGTTTACAGATCAACAGATTAATGCCCAGATAAATGCATTTTTGGAATGACGGTTGAAGAATAGCGATTGGTGGCCTTGAGAAACTGCCCTGCAATCATTAAATAAAGTAAACGGAGCAAAACGACATTATCAAATCTTTAATCTTCAATCAACATTCACAATCAATATAGGAGGTTCCCATTGGCCGAATTTGTCCCCAAAATTCTCACTTTTTGCTGTACATGGTGAGGATACTCCGCCGCTGATCTGGCTGGAGTTTCCAGACTTCAATACACGCCTGAAATCAAGATTGTCCGCCTGATGTGTACGGGTCGAATCGACCCTGCTATTGTTGCCGGCGCCTTTAAACAGGGCCTTGACGGCCTCCTGGTGGTGGGCTGCTACTTCGGAGACTGCCATTACATTACAGGAAATCACCAGGCCAAGGCCAAGATAGATTTTACCCGAAAGCTCCTTAAACATATCGGTGTCAATGAAGATCGTCTGGCCTTTCGACAATGTTCTTCCGGTGAAGCATCCGTATTTGTTAATTTGATCAATGAATTTGACGAGAATATTCGTAAGCTGGGCCCCATAGGAGGAGAAGGCGATCGATTGAATGCCCCTGAAATCTTTAAAAAGCTCGAAACCGCACAGGCAGTGCTCGACGGCGAAAAGATCAGATGGGTCATCGGCAAAAGAACACCTTTTCTCGAAACTGGTAATATGTACGGCGAAATCTTCACAGAGCACGAATTTAATCGTGCCATTGACATGATTATTGTTGAAGAAACTGAGGTCCAGGAGATCCTCGGAAAACTAAAGGAAGGCGCCCAGTCTGTGAAAGACCTGGCCAAGGCATTGGCCATTCCGACGGAAAGGGTCTTCCGGTATATCACCGCCCTTAAACGAAAGGATATGGTTGCGCTGGAAAAGGTATCCGGACGAACGCCCATATTTCAGCTAGTGCCGCAAGAGGTATAACACATTGGAAGAGAAAAAAGTTTTAATCGTTGGGGGAGGTCTCGAAGGAGTCCGTGCTGCTGCTGAAAAGGCAGAGGCAGGAAACCGGGTAACCATTGTAGAGAAGTTCCCCACCCTGGGTGCAGAGAGGGTTCCAAGAGACAGGATTATCACGCCTGATCACGCATTTGAAAATCCCGAGCTGGATCAAGTCCGAAATAACGCAAATGTTGAGATCCTTACCTACAGTGACCTCAAAAAAGTCAAACAGGCAAATGGCAAGGTCCATGCAAGCATTTTGAACAAAAGCCTCAGGGTTGATAATAGTAAATGCAATGACTGCAAGGTCTGTATCAAGGTCTGTCCGGTGAACATGTTCGATGATTTTGATGAGGATTTTACATTCCGTACGGCTGTAGATTATTTTAATCCTACAACAGGTGAATATAACATTTTTAAGGAAGACATGCCGGTGTGTCAAAGGGCATGTCCCGTTAATCTGGATATCCGGACATATGTGGGCCAAATCGCGGACGGAAAACATCTTGATTCCCTTGCCACAATCAGAGACAGACTTCCCTTGCCTGGCAGTATTGGAAGGGTCTGCCCCCACCCCTGTGAGACGGCCTGTAACCGACAGTACCTGGACGAACCCATCAGCATATGTTTTCTTAAGCGATACGTGGCTGATGTGGAGCTAAACGAGGGGATCGAACCAGCGTATGAAACCCCGGAGAAAAAACTCCCGGGAAAAATTGCCATCATTGGCGCAGGACCTGCGGGGCTTACATGTGGTTATGATCTGGCAAGGATGGGTTACGAAAATATCACCATATTTGAGGCCCTGCCGGTTCCGGGCGGTTACCTATGGGTAGGTATTCCCGAATATCGTCTTCCGAAGAAGCTCCTCCAGCGCGAGGTGGATCTTATCACCAACATGGGAGTGGAAATCAAATATAACACTCGGGTCGGAAAAGACATTACACTCGACCAACTGAGAAATGATTATGATGCCGTGTTTATCGGAGCCGGTTGCCACATAGGTCTCAAGCTTCGCTGCCCCGGTGAAGATGAGTATCAGGGCAAAGGGATTGTAGACTGCGTCACCTTCCTTCGAGAACAGGCTTTAGGGACTCTCCGGGATGCCAATGGCAAACTCATCGTCATCGGCGGTGGCAATGCGGCTATTGACTCGGCCCGGGTGGGATGGCGAATGGGTTTTGACGAAGTCTACATCCTCTATCGCAGAACAAAGAAGGAAATGCCTGCCAACCTGTGGGAAATAGATGCAGCGGAACACGAAGGTGTTATCATTCAGTATCTTGCTGCACCCATTGAGATTCTGGGCGACAACGGAAAAGTGACCGGCATGAAATGCATCAAGATGGAACTCGGTGAACCGGACGCCTCAGGCCGTAGGCGCCCTGTGCCGATCGAAGGTTCCGAATATATCATTAATGCGGAAACGATCGTCCCTGCCCTCAGCCAGGGTGCGGATTTGTCTTTCCTTGGCGAAGACCATGAATTTGGAATCAACCGTTGGAACACATTTGATGTTGACCCGGAAACAGGCGCCACAAATATCGCAGGTGTATTTGCAGGCGGCGACATCGTGACCGGTCCCGATATCGCCATTCGTGCTGTAGCCGCTGGAAAGACTGCAGCCGGCGGCATTGATCAGTACCTGAGGAGTAAATAAATGATCTATGAAAAACAAAAACGCTATATTATCCCTTTTGACGATGTTCCCACTGGTAGGGCAGAAATGCCGGAAATCTCTGTGGACGAAAGAAGGGGGAATTTTATAGAAGTTGAAACCGGGTTCTCCGAAGAGGTTGCGGTCAATGAAGCCAAGAGGTGCCTGAGTTGCAGACGCTGTCTTGGGTGCGCCCTTTGTTGGGCAGAATGCAAACCCGAGGCTATTGATTTCAGTATCCCGCACCAGGAGATGGAGCTGGATTTTGATGAAGTCATTGTTACCAGAGGGCAGGATAACGCGTTTGATCCGGTTAATTCTGATCTGGGCTATGGAACCTATGCTGACGTGGTCACGGATCTGCAGTTTGAGAGGATGCTCTCCCCAACCGGCCCTACAGACGGCCTGGTGATATCTCCCCGTGACGGAGAGATTCCCAAAAGAGTTGCCATGATCCAGGGAAGCGCCAACGGTGATGAGGACCATCTCCTATCTTCCGTCATCCTGGGTGTCAATGAGGCAATCCTTGCCATCGACAAAGTCGATGATCTTGAAGTGGTTCTTGTTTCCCCGATCAGCCAGTCATTTAAAGATCAGTTTTCTTCTGATGCCAAAGCAGTTTCCGGCCTTCAGATTGTGGAAGGGACGCCCGAATCCGTGGAAAGGGCACTGGAAAACGGTCCTCTGAGCGTTGCATATTCTCAAAACGGCGATAGCCAAAAAGAAGACTTCGAGATGGTTGTCATTCTGACAAAGTCAAAGATTTCTCCTGAGATCACAGCGCTGGGGAAAAAGTTGGAGCAGGAGATCATTTAATATTTTCGGAAGGGAAGTTAGGCGGGAATAGGAAATTTAGGAACCAAATAGGAACTGTCTGATGGAATTAGCAAATCAAATTAGTCAGAAGCAGAGCAACTATTGTATGGAATGCGGCGTATGCACGGGAAGTTGTCCTGTGAGCCGGGAACTACCCAGTTTTTCGCCAAGACAGATGATTAAAAGGGCCATGATGGATACTGATGGCGGACTGCTCAAAAGCCACGAACTTTGGGCATGTTTGAGTTGTGCACTTTGCAGCTCCCGCTGTCCCGTAGGGATTGATTTTCCGGAGTTCATTCGTTCTTATCGTGAAGATGCCAGAAGGGAAGGGAACCTTCCCCTTGAAAGCCATCACGGCATCTTGCAGACCATCACAAAGTTCCAGACACGCGGGATTAGACAAAAACGTACCGAATGGGCTGAGGAAGCCGGAGCGTTCCGTGATAAAGGGGATTATTTTTATTTTGTCGGGTGCCTTCCGTATTTTGATGTGACCTTCCAGTACCTGGAATTATCCCCCCTTGAAAGCGCTCGAAGTGTACTCAAGATACTGAACAAAATGGGCATAGAGCCTGTTATCAGCAATGAAGAACGCTGTTGCGGGCATGATGCATTGTGGAGTGGTGATATAGAAACCTTTCATAAATTGGCCAAGATAAATCTGGAGGTAATCAAATTATCTGGTGCCAAAACCGTGCTGTTCAGTTGTCCTGAGGGATACTTTACCTTTAAGCATCATTATCCAAAATACTTTGGGGACCTACCCTTTGAAGTGCTCCACATGACGGAGTTTCTAGGGCAGGAGCTACCCAATGCAGACTTGACATTTCAATCGTCATCTGAGGGCACAATTACTTATCAGGATCCCTGCAGGCTCGGACGATTTTCAGGGAATTACGAAAAACCACGTCAGCTTTTGAATCTCATCCCGGATATTGATTTTGTTGAAATGGAGCGGAATAGGGAAAACGCCCTTTGCTGCGGTACGAGTGCATGGATGGAGTGTTCTAATTGTTCAAAGGCGACACGATTGGAAAGACTACAAGAGGCATTAGAGACAGGTGCTAAAACCCTCGTCACGGCCTGCCCCAAATGTCAAATTCATTTTACGTGTGCCCAAAGAAATGCTGAACTGGATCTGGAAGTGACAGACATTTACGCCTATCTTTTCAAACAGTTGGACGAGAAAAGTAGTCAAGAAGAATAAACCGTTACGATAAATAAATCTGATTAGCCCTTTCGAAATAAAAAAACCTCTCATTTCATAAGAAATGGGAGGTTTTCTGTTATCGAGTTATTGAGGGGCCCATCAATTAAGTCTTGAGGAAAATTTTGACAAATTTTGCCCAGTCTTCCCCTTTCAGCTCTCCAAAAATATCTTCTACGGATTCGCCACCATCTGCTGCGACATTCATATCTTCATTGGTGGCAGCGAAGAGCCTTTCTCTCTCTTCACTCATGAAATTGTGGGCTTCTTCTGCGTAATGCAGTCCTTTCAGATTCTTTCGCAATTTGGTGGGCTCTACAATAAATAGCCAGCCCTTTTCATACGGCGATTCATTCAAAAGTTCTGGGTGATCCAGGAGTTGTTCATTGACATGGGATACAATGCCGTCAATAGGGGAGAGAACCTGTGCCACGTCACCATTTTTTCTAACTTGAAACCCCCTTTCGCCCTGTTTAACCTCATGACCAATATTGGGGATCTCTATAGCCTTAAGCCGACCCAGAAGTTTTTGGGCAAAATCGTCCAGGCCCACTCTGACGCGTCCGCCATATTCCGGTTTGGCCCATGTATGCCCTTCATGGTAATAGGTGTCCTCGGCAAGCTCAAAGCCTGCCACCTGACTCTGGGCGCTTACGGGGAGAGTCTCTGCCTGCATTCGTTCCTGCATCATCTGGTCAAAAGAGCAATTTCCACACTCATAGGCATTGGGACATGTTTTCCGGGCCACTTCTCCAGTGATCATGTAACGGCATTTTCTTCTGGAAGCGGGGAGTTGCATCATTTTTTCGACCCAGGTCTCTATGAATTTGTCAGATGAGGTCTCTAGTGATGCCAATTGTGCAGCCTCTTTTTGTCGGGAGACCTTGAGCTGCATTCCTTGGTCATACACACAAGTGGAGCAATCATAATTGTTGTCACACAATTTGTATGAGACGACGCCTGCCTCCATCCAAACACATTTCTTTTTTCCGGGGGGCACAATCTTCATTGATTCTCTTTTGACCTTTGTTCCCATTATAATTTCCTCCTATTTAAAAGTTGTTTTGATTGCTTTTGGCATAAAGGTCTGCAATGGGTGTGCCATTAGGCAAGCATTTAATAAGAACACATATAACTATTTGATATAATTAAAGTAACATATGAAACTAAGGTATGTGGGGTTTTATGGGAAGAAACCCTAAGGTGCCGAAAATTTATACGTTAATTTTCTATAAAAGTAATATATAGTGTAACTATTTGATAATTAAATAAAAATAAAATAGCCGAGAAAATAGACAGGCTGTCGAAATAATCTACAGTCATACTGTTGCGATTTTTTTACATTTTTTTAATGAGCCAATTTAAAAGCTCAAAGCAGGTGGGGCAAAAATCAGGTTGTTTGCGGTCGGTATGGTCGATTTTGGTGGAGGAGTACATTACGCAATGACGGTTTCTACAGTGCGTCAAGCCTAGGGAGTGCCCCAGTTCATGCAGCACTGTTTTTTCAATTCGGGTCTTTAGAAGATTGGGATCCGCCAATTCATCATAAAACTGGGGACGAAGGCGATGTATGGAGATGATGGAACATTTACCTTCCACCTGAGACAAACCAAAGACATATTTGAGTATGGGTACGAACAGATCCACATGGGTTACACCCATAAACCTCAGCGCATCTTGAGGGCAGCACTTTATCAGATTTTTTAAGATCAGTTTTGAATCGTACTGGCATCTTCCCTCATCATAGGCATATTTAGGGTTTTCCATACGTGAAGATACAACGCAATCGATCCCGCATCGCATCTCGATACAGTCCGCAATGGTGTTAATAATGTCTTTCTCGACAAAACCAATGGGACAAATGGTAATGGTCTTAGACAAATCGACCTAAGATTCCCCTTTTTTGATATCGTACTTCTCTATTTTATTGTAGAGGGTCTGCCTATCGATATCCAGTTCACGCGCAGCCCGGCTGATGTTCCAACCGCATTCTTCCAGGATCCTTTCTATATGCATTTTTTCCATCATTTTTAATGACTTTGGAAATGATTCAGACATTATATCTCTGGATGAGAATGGAAGATCATTCGCAATAATCTCCTTGCCACGGCCTATTACAAGAGCCCTCTCAATGATATTTTCCAATTCTCTGACATTTCCGGGCCAATCGTAGTCCATCAGGAGTTTCAGGGAAGACGGGGCAATTTTGGCTTCTTCCCTGTTCATCTCCAGACAATATTTTCGAATGAATGATTCTGCGAGTAGAGGAATATCTTCCTTTCTTTTTCTTAGGGGTGGCATGTCGATAGAAATCACATTCAAACGGTAGTACAGATCCTCTCTAAATCGATTCTCCTGAATGGCCTGTGGAAGGTCGCGGTTTGTTGCGGCAATGACACGCACATCCACCTTGATTGTGTCTTCGCCCCCCAGTCGTCCGAATTCCTTTTCCTGTAACACCCTCAAAAGATCTACTTGAGTTTTCAAGCTGATATCTCCAATTTCATCCAAAAAAAGAGTGCCTTTATCAGCCATTTCAAAGCGGCCTCGTTTTGTGTTCTCTGCCCCTGTAAAGGCTCCTTTTTCGTAGCCGAAGAGTTCGCTTTCCAGCAGGGAATCCGGCAATGCACCGCAACTTACTGCAATAAAAGGCATATAGCAGCGGCTGCTGTTTCCATGAAGGGCCTGTGCGACCAATTCTTTTCCGGTGCCGCTTTCACCGGTGATGAGTACGGTTGAATCGGTTGGTGCGACACGGCCTATTAGGTCGAATATTTCCTGCATGGGATCACTTCGTCCGATGATTTCATCAAACTGGTATTTTTCTTCCAGTTTCTTGCGAAGCAGGATATTCTCAAGGATCAACTCCTTGTGCGCGATGATTTTCTTGATCTGAATTTCTATCTCCTCTGGATCAAAGGGCTTCACCAGGTAATCAAAGGCCCCTTCCTTCATGGCGTGAACGGCTGTATCTACCGTTGCGTAGGCCGTCATCATGAGTATTTCAGTCTGCGGACTGACATCTTTAAGCCCTCTCAGGGCCTCGAGTCCGTCCATGCCGGGCATTTTCAGGTCAAGCAAAATCACATCAAAATTTTTTTCTGTGGCCATTGTAATGGCATTCTTACCGCTTGACGCCAGTGCGACCTCATAGCCGTCTTCCATCAACCAGTCCCTGAGGCTTTCTCGCATAGCCGCTTCGTCATCAACGACGAGAATACTGGGTTTTTGGGCCATTATATCCTCCTCACCCTTAAAAATATTTATGCGACAGGCAACTTAACCTTGAAAGAAGTGCCCTCGTCAAGTTCACTTTCAACTTCAATGGAACCATCGTGTCTGGTAATCATCCCAAAAACAACGGAGAGGCCAAGTCCTACACCTTTTCCCTCTTCTTTGGTGGTAAAAAATGGTTCAAAAATATTTTTTTGATTTTCTTCTGAAATTCCGCATCCAGTATCAGAAATCACCACTTCAACAAACCCATCCCATTCAGGGCGTTTAGCTGACACAGAAAGTGTGCCTCCCCTTGACATGGACTCTGAAGCGTTGCTTATCAGGTTCAAAAAAGCCTGTTGAATCTGGCGGAAATCGCACTTAATGTCAGGTAAATCAGGTTCAATTTTCTTTACCAGCCGGATGTTTTTCATATCCAGGTCATGGGCAATGAGAGCGAGGGTCCTGTCGATGATTTCTTCAATGCTGTGGGATTGAATAATGATTTTGGAATGTCTGGAAAAGGCCAAAAGATTTTTTACGATTTCTCCACACCTGGCAGTCTCGGAGTCCATTGTATCCAGATATTTTTTTATATCATCAGCCCTTTCAGTATTGAAAAGATCCCGGTCCATCAGCTTCATCATTAACCTGATATAGGTTAAAACCGCAGCCAAGGGGTTGTTGATTTCGTGAGCGATGGTGGCAGATAATTTACCTAAGGATGCGAGCTTTTCTGTCCGGACAACCTGCTCCTGGGCCTGCTTAAGCTCTTCGTATGCCCGTTTGCTTTTCTCAAACAAACTTGCATTCTCTACGGCTACTCCAAGCTGGTTACCGATGGCTGTCAGAAATTCCACATGATATGATGAAAACTTGAAGGCGGAACGGCTTGATACGCACATTACCCCTACGGGCTTTCCCTTAGATACAAGGGGGACATAGGCTGTTGACTTGAGCCCTTCTTCGACAATGGTGTCGGCATTGGGGTCTTCCGCATGAAGAAAGTTGTCCACAACAATGGTTTTAGCTGTTACTACGGCCTGGCCTAATTTACCCTCTCCAATGGGTCGGTATCTCACATAATCCTTTGAAACAAATCTGTTTGAAAGCCCCTTATGGGCGACCAATTCAAGGAATTTTTCTTCATCATCAAGGAGGAAAATTGCAACACTGTCCGGTTCGACGATTTCAGGTATCTCCAACACCTTATCGATGCTGGAATGTAAAAGCTCTTTTAAATTTAGACTGCTGCTGACAGCCATGGATACAGCCTTCAAAATAGCAAGCCTGATATTTCTCCTTTCAATCTGTTTCTGCGCCATTCTTCGCTTTGTTACATCCCTGATGATGATTACATGTCCGGTAATCTGGCCGATTTCATTCAACATAACATTGGATGTAATCAGGGCATCAAATTTCCTGTCCTTATTCCCTATCAATTTGGCTTCAAACTCTGTGATATACCCCTCTTGCGAAACCCTCTCTTGAATAAGGTGAAGGCATTTATGGTCTTCAAAAAGCTTTGCAGCCGAGTCCAGGATCAACAGGTCTTCTTTGTTTTTATACCCCAGAATATCAATGCCGGCCCGATTGATTTCCAGGATCTTTCCATTTGAATCGATTAACATGATGGCATCACGGGAGCGCTCAAATATGGTTCGGTACCTTTTTTCGAATTCCTGGAGATCTCTCAATCGTCTGGCGATCGTATTATCCAGATTACGCGCGATTCCATTCAGATTATTTTCCAAGTATTTCTTTTTGGTGATATCAGTTGCTGTTTCAAGGGCATAAATGATTTCACCCTGTTCATTTCTTACAGGCGTAGATCGGATACGCATCTGAGCTACTGTACCGTCTGCCATAATAACCCGTTCATCGCTCAAATGAACCAGGCCGTCTTGAAATGATTTTTCAACAATACAAGTTTCGCATTTTTTGCTCCTATTTTTCCATGCTTTAAAACATGGCGCATGTGAGGGTGAACCAAAAGCATTATTGAAAAGGTCGTTTGCCATGATGATCTGGTAGTTTCTGTTGATACCAACCACATAATCAGTGACGCTTTGCAAAAGGGCCTGGTAACTGGTTTCTGCTTCTTTGTATATCTTTTCTTCTTGCAGGATTTTCTGATAAGCCTGCATTATTTTGCCCAAGAGATGTTCCAGTTGGACTGGTTTACTCAAATAATCAAAGGCGCCAAGCTTAATGCCTTCCACACCGTCCTGAGGCGTCGCGAAACCGGTCAGGAGAATAACTTCAATCCGTGAGTATTTTTTTTTAATGTGACCAAGGACTTCGAGTCCATTCATACCGGGCATCTTCACATCAAGTATCACAACATTGACGGGTTCCTTGTCGAGTATAGACAAACATTCTCGTCCATCTCCCGCCTGTGTGGAGGTGATCCCCCGTTTGCCTAATGCCTTGGCAAGTCCCCTGCGGAAAACTTCTTCGTCATCAACCAAAAGAAGTTTGATTTTATTCATATCCATTTGTTACAGACCTTTTTTTACCAGGAAACATCTCTTCATTTTGATGCCGGTTTGGACAAGGGAGGCCGTGAGTGAAATAAATACTGAGGGTTTAACGAAAAGAAACATAAACGTACAATCCACATAGGCATCCTCAGCCCAATCAATATCCGACCTAATTCAAGCTTTTCAATTACACCACAAATGGCATAGACGATCAAGCAGATTAAAATTGGAAATATTACTTGACAAGAAACCCATTTTTTCTATAGATAAAGTCGCTTGTGACTTTTTTCACTTCTTTTTTCTAAATAGGGGCCGTGGAAAAAATAAATTGTCCCAAGTAGCGCTCAGATTCAAGTTGGATTTGTTCGATCCGAAATGGCAAAGCCGCAGGAATAGCAAGACTATTTTGAGGATTTTGCCAATTAGGATCGGACAAAGACGACCTGAAGATGGGATGCTAAATGGGGTAATTTATTTTTTCCACGGCCCTAAGACCAAGGTGACAGGTTTTCATTGATGAGGAGTCAATAATGGAATCAGTAACGGCCCAAAATGGACAGGGTGCCGTGGTGGTAGTAGGTGGTGGGATCGCCGGGATGCAGGCGGCCCTGGATTTAGCCGATTCAGGATTTTTTGTTCATCTCGTGGAGAAATCTCCGGCCATTGGTGGGGTTATGGCTCAATTGGACAAAACCTTTCCCACCAATGACTGTGCCATGTGAATTATCTCGCCGAAACTGGTCGAGGTCGGCCGGCATATCAATATCAAACTACATACCTGCTCAAATATTGAAGGCATTGAGGGTGAAGAGGGAAATTTCCGTGTAAGCATCCATAAATCTCCCCGTTTTATTGACACAGAAGCATGTACTGCATGCGGGGACTGTGCAGAGGTTTGTCCTGTCATCAGGCCCAGCGAATATGATACGGCGTTAGTTGGGCGTAAGGCTATGTACAAACCGTATGCTCAGGCCATTCCCGGTGCCTTTGCAATAGAAAAACTGGACACGGCCCCCTGCAGGATGGCCTGCCCCGCCAACTTGAATGTTCAAGGCTATGTACAGATGGTAAAAGAGGGCAAGTACAGGGAAGCCGTCGAAATTATCATGAGGGATCTGCCTTTTCCAGGTGTGCTGGGTCGTGTGTGTCCCCATGCATGTGAAAAAAGCTGCCGCCGCCTTGAAGTGGATGAGGCGATTTCAATCCGCGAACTTAAGAGATTTGCTGCTGATCACACAGATCTCAATGAAATTTCAGTTCCCGAGATAACGCCAAGAGAAGAGAAAGTAGCCATTATCGGNTCTGGTCCCGCGGGGCTTACCGCAGCATATTTTCTGGCTTTGGATGGTTATCNGGCGAGTGTTTATGAATCCATGCCAGAGGCCGGCGGCATGATGCGGTATGGTATCCCTGAGCATCGTTTGCCAAGAACCGTGTTGGATGCTGAAATCGAAAATCTTAAACGTTATGGCATTGAGATCCATACCAACACAGTTATTGGGTCTGATCTTACTATCGAGGAACTTCAAAAACATGGCGCAAAGGCGATCTTTGTGGGCGCTGGAGCATGGAAGGGTTTAAAGCTCCGGATACAGGGTGAAGAGGCCGAGGGTGTCACAGATGTCACCACCTTTCTGAGAGATGTTCAACTGGCAAACCTTAAAAAACTGCAGGGGAAGGTTGTGGTAATCGGAGGTGGGCATTCTGCACTTGATGGCGCCCGAGTTGCTCTGCGTTTGGGTGCAAATGAGGCCCATATCATTTATCGCAGATCTCGATTGGAAATGCTGGCAGAACCGGAGGAGATAGAAGAAGCTGAAAGAGAAGGAGTAAAAATCCACTTCCTGGTGGCCCCAATAAGGATATCAAAGGAAAACGGCAACGTTTCCGGCATCGAATGTATACGTACACGCCTGACTGAACCCGATAGCACGGGAAGACGAAAGCCTGTTCCGGTTGAGGGCTCAGAGTTTTTTATTGAATCGAATTACATTATTCCGGCTATTGGTCAGGAACCTGACCTTGATTTCTTGCGTGAGAAATCAAATATGGAGATTTCTAAGTGGAATCTCCTGGTTGTCAATCCCGAGACACTGCAGACCAACATTGCCGGGATATTTGCCGGAGGGGATGTGATTACCGGGCCTGCCACTGTGATTGAGGCGGTCGATGCTGGAAAAAGGGCTGCAAAATATATGGCCAGGTATTTGCAGGGAGAAGAACTGCCCACTGAATGGCTTGAGGAAGCGCCTATGGGGGACAGCTGGGTTGATGTTCCGCATGATGAACCCGTTAAACCCCGACTAAGCGTCTCAACTATGCCTGTAGAAAAAAGACTTTCCGGATTTGAAGAGGTTAACCTTGTTGCAGATGAGGAAGCCGGTAAAGCGGAGGCAGAACGATGCATAAACTGTGGCGGGTGTTGTGAATGTTATGAATGCGTAAAATCCTGCAAGGCCGGGGCTGTTACATTTGAAACGCACGCCCAGAAAGAAAANACCNTTTCACTAGATGTTGGTTCTGTGATATTGGCGCCCGGTTTTGAGGCATTCGACCCTGGCGAATTTCAGAACTATCAGTATGTCGCCTTTGAGAATGTCGTTACCAGTCTAGAGTATGAGCGTATTTTGAGTGCAACAGGCCCGTATCAGGGTCATCTGGTCCGCCCGTCAGACCATAAAGAACCCCAAAAGATTGCGTGGCTCCAGTGTGTGGGATCCAGAGACATTAACAAGTGTGACCACCCCTATTGTTCTTCAGTCTGTTGCATGTATGCTGTGAAGGAAGCGGTGATATCCAAGGAACATGCGGATTATGATTTGGATGCCGCCATATTCTTTATGGACATGCGGACCTATGGCAAGGACTTTGAGAAGTACTACGACCGGGCCAGGGAAGATCAGGGCGTTCGGTTCGTGCGTTCCCGCATCCATACAATTGAAGAAGATCCTGAGTCCAAAAACTTAACCATTAGGTATGCGGACGAAAACGGGGAACTCCAGATCGAGAAATTTGACATGATTGTACTTTCTGTCGGCATGGAGACACCCAAGGAACTCATTGAAACGGCAAAAAACCTTGATATTTCGCTTGATGCTGACAATTTTGTCCAGACCGGAATTTTCAATCCCGTTGAGACGTCACGCAAAGGTATTTACGTCTGTGGTGCATTTCAGGAACCCAAAGATATCCCCTATTCGGTTATGGAAGCAAGTGCTGCCGCTTGCGCTGCTGAGGCAATTCTTTCTGCTGCCCGCGGCACGCTTGTCAAGGAAAAGACCTATCCTGAAGAAAAGGATGTCTCCTCTGAAAAGCCTCGCATCGGTGTTTTCGTGTGCAACTGCGGTGTGAATATTGGGGGGATTGTAGACGTACCAAAAGTAGCTGAGTATGCCCGCACCCTCCCTGGGGTGGTCTATGTGGAGGAAAACCTTTTCACCTGCTCACAGGACACCCAGGAAAAGATGAAAGAGGTTATTGCTAAGGAAGGTTTGAACCGTGTCATTGTGGCTGCCTGCACACCCCGGACTCATGAGCCCCTGTTTCAGGAGACCTTGAGGGATTCAGGGCTCAACCAATATCTTTTTGAAATGGCCAATATCCGCAATCAGTGTTCCTGGGTTCACAGCAAGGAAAAGGAAGATGCAACGGAGAAGGCAAAGGACCTGGTACGAATGGCAACAGCCAGGTCACAATTGATTCAGCCACTTGCTCAGCCGACGATATCCGTAGACAGCAAGGCCCTGGTGATCGGCGGCGGGATTTCCGGAATGACGGCTGCCCTTGGACTCGCTGATCAGGGGTTCCGCACCTATCTTATTGAGCAATCAAATGAACTGGGCGGTAATGCGCTTAGCCTGCTTAAGAGCTGGCGGGGAGATGAGATTCCGGAGAGGCTAAAAGAGATGGTAAGTCGGGTGGAGGTCCATTCTCTGATTGATGTTTATATGAACGCCTCCATCAAGGAAGCTGTGGGCTTTGTGGGAAACTATGAGACAACCATAAATCAAGACGGCAAGGATACGACGCTTAAGCATGGCGCAGTGATTGTAGCTGTGGGTGCCAGGGAATATAAGCCCACGGAATATCTATATGGGGAAGACGAGAGGGTCATGACGCATCTGGAGCTGGATGAAGCCTTTAAAAAGGGCGAGGTCTCCGGCATCAAGAACGCTGTATTTATTCAGTGCGTAGGTTCGCGAGAGCCCGAGAGGCCTTATTGCTCCAAAGTGTGCTGTACGCACACGGTAAAATCAGCCTTGAAGCTCAAAGAAATGGAGCCTGATGCGAATGTATATGTGCTTTACCGTGATATCCGGACCTACGGTCAGAGGGAGGAGCTCTACAAAGAGGCAAGGGACTGCGGAGTTTTGTTTGTCCGGTACAGTCTCAAAGAAAAGCCCAGAGTTGAAAAAGCCGATTCCACGATAGCGGTGACGATTAAAGATCACATTCTCCAGCGTGACATTGCGATCAACCCTGATTTGGTGGTACTTGCCGCAGGCATAATTCCTCATGACAATGAGCCCCTGGCGCAGATCTTCAAGTTGTCTTTGAATGAGGAAGGTTTTTTCATGGAAGCGCATGCCAAACTAAGGCCTGTTGAGTTCGCAACAGATGGTATATTCATGGCTGGGATGGCCCATTATCCCAAGCCCATAGAAGAGAGCATTGCACAGGCACAGGCAGCCGCCTCGAGGGCAGCTGTCGTACTATCGAATGAAACCCTTACCGTTGAAGGCGTTGTCTCCCATGTAAATGAGTATTACTGTGTGGGTTGTGGCATGTGTGAGGAAGCGTGCCCCTACAATGCCATTGGACTTGTGGAACGTGAAGATGGTGGGAAGGTCTCTCAAGTACAAGCGGCCTTGTGCAAGGGATGCGGGGCATGTTCTGTTGCCTGTCCTACGGGGGCTGCGTCCATTTTCCATTATGATGACCTGGAAGTGTTGAGCATGGTGGAAACGGCTTTTGAATAATTGAGATGAATTCTCTTTTGCGGATTGAGGCTTGCGCCAGGGGCGCAGTCATTTGACAATAGACCCTAACGTTGGATAAAACTTCGAACAAAAACGTGTTAGAGTGCGTGAAATGTGTGTGTGGGCATGATTTTCTGGCCCGAAGTGTAGTTCACACTACATGA
>JGI24724J26744_10001557_pt1 | contig 15690 bp, 18 predicted proteins | sample Cruoilmetagenom7_FD_26744 | JGI IMG/M metagenome (IMG submission 26744)
AGCGTCCGCAGGATCACCCTCTGTGGCGGCGGCCTGCTCGGTCGCGGTCGATTCGGTCGCGGTCGATTCGGCTGCGTCATCTGCCGCTTTGTCGCCTTCGCCCTTCTCGACAAACCCTTCGAGNTTCAAACCTTCCAGCTTGAATGCCATCGTCGGCAGGTTGTTGGCGAGGTCGAGGATCGCCGTCTTGTACTTGTCGATGTTCGACTCGATGCGGTCTTTCGCATCGTCCGGGTCCTCGGCAGTACGCAGCACCTGAATCACCGTATCCATCAATGCGTCAGTGGCTATTGACATGCCGGGAAGAAAACCGAGTGCCATGTTCTCGTCGAAATCGTCGCTTGAGATGTACGGATCGAATGCCTTCGTGACCTGCTCGGGCACGTTAATGAATAACCCGCCAATCTCGCCAAGTTTGATTGCCGTAACACCGTCCTCGGTGAAGTGTTCCTGCTTCAGGATCACGACGTCGTCGTCTTCCGACCGGTCGTCGATCTTGAGACCGAGTTCCTTGATCTGCGGTGCGAAGTGTTCCTCGTGTTGTTTCTGCAGGACGACCCCCACTAGGGTGCAGCCTTTCGGCGCAGCGCCGTCACGCTTGAACATTGTCTTGAGATGAATCATTAGACCTGCCTCCATTTCGGGGTCGTCGGATTTTGTGAGTCTGAACGGAATACGTGACGCGGGCCTTGCCACAAGAGAGATGTAGTTCACGTCAGCGTCGACCATCGCGTTCGCTTTTGCTTTGATCTTTCGTGTCATGCTGCTCGCTCCGATACGATTTGCATCAGTTCGGCAATGCTGTACCGATGCGTATGCCCATTAGTCTCTTCCGTCACTGTGCCTCTGAGAATCGAGTGCCGATGTCCGTCGACTAGCGACGTCTTGCCTCCGACAAAATTCCCCTCACCGTCGAACCGGACCTCGAACTTGTGTACGTGTCCATCGACGTCACTCGTGTCCCCTTTTAGCACCTCCGGTATCTCTAGCTCGACAATTCTTTCATCGAGGTGTACCAGTGCTTCTATCGAGAACCCGTTGATCTCGCCGTCCTTGATTTTCAGCCACATGTCGTCGTCGGGGACGTGCATCCCGATGACCCATGATTCAGAGATGAAAATCGGATCGTCTACTCGCGCTATGAACGACTCGACAATCATCGACCCGTTCAACTCGTTGTCGTGGTTCGTGTCGATAGCTTCAAGGATGCCCTTCGACATGAACCTGTGCGCCATCTTGCGCACCTCAACCGGTGTCATAAATTCGCCATGCACATCAGGCACGTTCGGTGCGTACACCTCGCCGTAGACGATTTGAAGTTCGTCGTCAGTTTTGCGAATCCGGCATTCAGTTGTCGTCATGAGAGGGGAGCGTAGAACCTCCATTTCTTACTGGCAAACAATTGGACGGCACAAAAAAAAGCACCCATGAGGGTGCTTAAGGGGACTGGGGTCCAATCAATTGGAGACTTATCGCTTGAAGAGATTCTTCAGTCGCTCGAACAGGTCCGACTTTTTGCGGTTCTCCCACTGTGAATTGCAGAAAGCGAACCGCTGATCCTGACTCGGAAAGTCTGACCGGGCCTCGGGGTTCGCCATGCAGCGCGACAGGAAGTCCTTCTTCGATTCACCGTCTCGTGGGCTAGGCATTGAGCACCGCCGATGCCGTTCGTAATTCGGCGACGCGTTTCATGTTGAGCGTTTCTTCGATAAGGGGGTCTTCAGGCAGACCCGCTTCGAGCGATGCGATGTACACTTCCTCGGGAGTCATCGCTTCAGCCTGATCGGCCTCGGCATCCGTGAAGTCACTGTAATGCTCTGCCGGGATCAGTTCGCCGTTCGCGTAGGTCAGCAGTTCCTCGGATACGGACGAGCGCACGCCCTGTGCCGGTTGCGTGTCGATCTTTTTCTGTTTTTTCATGGTGTTCCGATCCCTGCCGGTAGATTGTTACCACCGACGAACCGGGGGAGTGCTCCGGGTTCGACTTGATTATCCCATAGACCCCATCGAGTGAACAGGTGCTTCAGTGCGTCGAATGCGTCCTCGTTGTCGAGGTTCTGCAGGATGATGTCAATCGGCACATACCGCAGTTCCTCGCCCTTCTCGATAGCACGNAACACTGACCTGAATGCTGCTTCCTGTCGNGGCAGGTGCATGTAGTATCCCTCGACCGTGTAGCCTGCTTCGGTATACGCACCGACTGTGCGTGTTGCTTTATCAATCCCGCCCATCGTGGTATCGAGCACGACGTTGATGCGCCGCTGTCGTGCGATCTTCTCGATTCGTTTCAATAGATAGGACCCCTCGACGTGCACCTGTCCTGCGTTCCATCCTTCGTATTCGGGCAGCAATCCCTTGATCTCGTCCGAGTTGAGCACGACTTTGTTGCTAAGATCGACCGGTGCCCCCTTGCCTTTCTTGTCGGTGCCCTTTGTCAGGAAGGTCTTGCCGGAACCGCCGCGCCCGCCGAGGATCGTCATTACCGGGGCCTCGCCTTCGAGTGCGGTCGCCCTCGCGATCACGTCCTCATTCAATACATCGTCGATGATCTTATTGTGCAGTTTCACCCGCTCAGGTAGCCAATTGCCCTCGCTGTCTTGCCACGTCTTGTGCGTCGAGGTGCGTTTCTTCAGCCGCGTTTCGTAGTCGCGAATCACACCGGCAACACTCGGATCGTGCCGTGCGAGCACATCGTCCGGGGTGACCCCCGGCACGAAGAACCGGTCACGGTATTCGGCTGCGCTGCCGGTGAACGGCAACTCGTGCGGGTCGAGTACCCCGATCTCGTCCGGAGATACATTCGGCAACGGGGCCTCGCGAACGTCGCCGAGTTCCGGTTGCGTCGGCAACTTTTCCTCCAGCGACCCGGCAGGTACGAGCACCCCCCGGCACAAGGGGTGATACGGGGGAGTGTCCCACCCGTTCTGCTGTAGGCGCGAGTTCGACATCTGTGCCAGCAACTTGACTGACTTGCGGTCTTGCTTCGGCCACGGTGCGATGCTCTTCAACTCATTCATGTCGGTGACCGACATCTGTGTCTCTAGCTTCGTCTGTGCCGGTCTGACCGCGAACTTCCTGCCGTGCATGGTGCGACACACCGGGCAGGTACGCGAGTCGAGTTGTTCGCTGACCTGATAGAACTTGATGCCTCTGAAGTTCGCCTCTTGCGTGAATCCCCACGCACTCAGACGCGACGTGTGCAATGACGAGCCGATGTCGATGAACGCCTTCCCGTTGCCCCGAACACTTGACGTGAAGCGTTTGACAAACCCTGATGTGCTGTTCTTGCGTACCTGCTCGTCTGCTTTGATCGCCTCTTCCTGCTGCGCAGCCCGTTCCTCGGTGATCAGTTTCTGCGCTTCCCGGCAGACGTCCTCGGTCGCCGTCCCGCCTAGCATGTCGACCATCGCCTCGGATGCCCGTGTGACTTCCTCGGGTTGCTTTGCGCCTTCGTCAACGAAGACCGTGCTGCGGGGATTACCTCGGGTCAGTCGGGACGCACCGAAGATCGTCGCCTGCATGCCGATGAACTCGGTGAACCGCTGATTGTGAGTCGCTGCGGGTGCCATGCTGAGACCATCGCAGTTGTCGATTGCAGTTTCGAAGTCGCCCCGGTTGACCGCTGCGAGAATTGTCCGCATCGCGTCATTTGAGTCGCGCTCCCACTGTTTCAGGATGCGATTCGAGAGAGACTTCTCAAGAACTAGGAATGATTCAACTGCCGTAGTCATCGGTGTGCTCGTGCGCGTGTATCAACGCTGCCGCACCGACAAGTTCGACCCCGCCTTCGAAATCGTAATCGAGCGCCCCCATCAGGCGCATCGCTGCGTACGCATCGAACTGCGCCCGCGTCTGCGGGTCCATGCGTCGCACAACTTCCTCGATCATCTTCGTCGAGTCGGGGGTTGTAGTCGACGGGTCGAGAACCGATGCACACCACGCGTTGACGAGTCCCATCATGTCGAAGGTGTCCATCTTCGCGGTTTGCTCGGCCTTCGATGCGGGTGATGCAGCAGGTGCCCCCGGTGCTGGTGGTTTGCCGGGGGTTGTACCGGGTTCTGCCACCGATACCGGTACCCCCGGTTGACCATTACCAGTACCGGGGACTACGACCGGGTTGTCAGGTTCGTCGTCTGCATCGTCGTCTGCATCCTCGTCTACTTTCAACGATAATCCGGTGACCTCGTTGACGGCCATCACACGTTGCTCGGCAGTCAGATCAGTCGCCACGATGCCGATTGCTTCAAGTTGTACCGCGACATCATTGACCGTTAACGGCATCGATCTGTACGCATATTCGCCGCTCTCGTCGAGTTCGCGCATGATCGTGTTATTGATGACTTCGTCGAACTCGGCCCGCTCGGGTTGAAACACCTGCGCTTCGGCCACCGTGTAACTCGCGAACGCTGTCGCGAACGAGTAGTCCTGCGCCTTGCCGACAAAGATCGGCGGCAACCGGAACGCTGCCCGCACCCGCTCTTCGCACCTCATGTCGTAGTTCTCGAACATCGAATCCTGCATGCGCTCGGACCCGAACCGCTCGACGGTGACCTTGACATTACCGGTCGAGTCAATCGACCCGCCCGTGCTGTGCACCTCGATGACGCCGCCCCGATGCAAGCTCGAACCTCGGCCTGACATGTACTGCTGCACTTGCTTGCGCACTTCGGCAGTCAGTTCGCCGCCTTGAATGAAGATTAGCGCCGGGGGTAACCCGCCCGAATTGAAAAAGTCGAGATTCAGTTCCTCGGCCTTTCTGCTGCCGAGTACCGACGGTATGTTGTTGATCCACCGGGGAATGCCGTAACTCGTGAAGGTGTCCTCGTGAATCGTGAAGTACAGCACCTCGGTCGCCCGGTCCTTGACGTCGACNATCTCGCCTTCACCCGCCCATTTGCCGGTGTTGCGGTCGAGTTCCCGGCTCGCACCNTATTCCTTGAAGTACACGATTTTCTTGCCCTGCACCTGCGCAAACCTGCGCTCACGCTTCCACATAAGCACGTCCATGTCGGACCCATCACGCCGCACGGTCTCTTCGACCGCGACTGCTTCATCGAGTTTGACGAGTCGCATCATGTCCGAGTCGACCCGCTTCAAAAACATCAGCGTACCGTCGATTGCTCGCAGCACCTCGATGAATCCGTAACCGGTCTTCTCAAGGTCGCGCCGGATATTGCGCCGCAGGGTTGTCATCGAGGTACGCGGGAACGGTTCATTGAACCACGCTGTCAGTCGCTCGATCTCTTCGTCTTCCTCGGGGTCTTCGTCTTCTGCGATGTCTTTTTTCTCGATTACCCACCCGGTGCCGTCGATGTTGACTTCCATCGCGGTGACCAATTGCCCGAGTGAGTTGTTGCGCTGCGTGAGCATCGACAGTTGTTCGGGTTGATACGGGGGACGCAGGACCATCGCCTGAGCGTCTTGTTTGCGGGGGTCGAAGTAGTAAGGCTCGAACGAGTCGTCCTTCGCGATATCGGTGCCCTGCAGAACTTCCTTATCGGCCTTGCTGACCTTGCCGCCTTTGATCAGGGTGAAGTGCGAGACCTTGTCGGCCTGAACCCCGAGTGCGTTGCCCACGGTCAGTGCTTTGTCAGCTTTATCTTCGCCGCCACCCTTCACGATTTTCACAGTCATGGGTCACCTGTCCAATCAATTGGACGAGACTATACAACCCCCGGTTCTCGTTTTTAACCGGTTTCTGTGTCAATTCGATCTGTTTTCAGGGTTTTTTCAGCAAAGTTTCGACTGCGCCCTGCAGATGCTGCACCTGATGATGCAGTGTTTTGATGTGATCCTTCAACGACTGTATGTACTCGTTCGACGACTCGATGCCCATCGGCCTGAACCCGAGATTCCACAGTTCCTGCATCACGTCCCGTGCTTCGTCGTAGTCGAGTGCCAGCGTCGCCGCCTCGTCGGGGGGTATGAACATGCCCTGCTCGTGTTCTTGTTCCTCGGCCTCTTTGAATTGCCGGGTCCGGGTCTTGCCGCTGATGGTCTCGCCGACATTGAACAAGTGCACCCGCTGATGCGTAATGCTTTTCTCAGCGAACCATCTCCACTTCGTGTTGTCGTTGAATTTCATCAGAAAAATATAAAGTAGATCAGAATCGCCCACAACGCTATGCAGATAGGAGCACTGAATATGCATCCCTGCCAGAATCGCAAATCAGGATTAANCNGACGAGAGGGTTCGTCATCCATGCGTTGAGTTCGTAGCTTGATTATTACATTGCCGCTTCGAGGTACGCGGCGGGAAGTCGGTCAGTGTCTTTGTCGTAGGTTCCCCATGCAGATAACTCAATCGCTCGGTACTTTCTAACTCTATTCCCGAGGTCAAGCATCTGTCGAGGTGATTTAGGCGGAGACTGGAAAACAGTCGTCGCGGTTTCCGCGAAGACTCGATTCTCGGACAAGATGACATGCTCGCTCACGAGCATCACCACTGCCATACATCCCATCCTCTCACACGACAAATTTATGAACATCGGCAAGGTTACATTCTCCGAGTTCTATGTCAACAGGAAAATCGAGTTGTGGGGTCCAGTCAAATTTGTCTAAGGGCAGGTTTTCCATCACTTGCTTGATCCGAATTGCCTGTTCCTCGACTTCGTCTTCCCTGACGTAAAACGACACCGCGTCATGTGTGAATCCGAACTGCCACAAGTCCGGGTAGGCTTTGTCGAGTTCTGCCATTGCCAGCAATCCCATGTCCGTGAGAGTCGCTTGTACGCCTGCGTTGATCGCCTGACGTTCCTGCCGTGACCGCACCTCGTTCGAGAATGAGTTGATCAACGGCACCCGTCGGATTCGTCCAAGGGGGGATTCGATGTACTTGTGCTTGTGCGCGAATTGCTTCGTCTCTTCGTGCCAGTCGAGCAGTCTACTGTAGAGACCGAAGAACGTCGCGATGAAGGTCCCGGCCTCGCGCAGGGTCAGCACCACGCCGTAGCTTTTGAGTGCGTAGTCGACGAACCCTTCCGCACCCATGCCGTAAATCAATCCGAAGTTGCCCGCCTTGCCACCCTGCCTGATCTTGCCGATCAGCGGATCGCCTGCCGCCATCATTTCCATCGCAAGCGCGAGTTCGATACCGTTCAACTGCGCCCCGGTTTTCAGGTGCATGTCGATGCCCTGCTTGTAGGTCTCGATCATCGTCGGTTCGTTTGCGATGCACGCCGTGATGCGCAACTCACCCTGTGAGAAGTCGACGTTCAGGATCACATAACCGGGAGGTGGCACATACACTCGCCGCAAGGGTTTCGCCCATATCGTGTGCTTCGGGATTGTCTGATATGCGGGTTCCTTGCAAGACGTTCGTCCGGTGCGCCCGCCCGAGTCAACGTCCTTCTGATCGTCGCCGTGNAACTTGCCCCTGAACAACATATAGCTCGGGTGGAATCGACCATCGCTGCGCACGTGCGNCATAAACCCGTCGATGTACGTCGACTTGATCTTCGAGCCTCGGGTATAGCTGATCATCGCCTTGATGAACGGACCCGCATCAGGGTGATCCTCGAACATCTGCAGGTGCTCCGCTGACATGCTCGGCATCTTCGTCTTGTCGGTCACCATGTGCGGATTGATGTTCAGACCCCGATATGAGAACAGGAAGTCGAACGCGATCTTCGGTCGGGTCGGTCGCAGGTCGTGCATGTACCGGTGCTTCAGGTACGTTGGCAGGCAGTCGATCATCGTCACAAGGTCGTCGTTCATCTGCTGCGAGACTTCCTCGTCGAGCCGGATGTACTCGTCTGGGTCGATGACCATGCCGCGCTGTTCCATCTTGCGCACCGCGTGCTGCGCCGGGTGCAGCAGTTCGGTGTAGAACCTGCGCAACCGTTTCTGCGGCATCAGGTTCTTGCGCAGGTGCAGCGCCACCCGTAGACCTGCGTCCGCATCTCCGCCCGCGTACTGTACAAGTTCAGGCTCGGGCACAAGGTCCATGCGCGATTTGTCGTACTTATTGTTAAACGAGTTGTGACTGCACAGTCCCTCGGCGATGAACGTATACGTACTTGTTTGCAAGCTCACCACCTCACGCTCGCCGATGGGTACGACTGAGAGCACGGTCGCCTTGTGCTCCTTCGGCTCGGTGAGTAGGTACGAGTCCTCCCATTTAGCATTGGCGATCAGGCGCAAGGGCCTCGTCTTCATGAGCAATTGCAGCGTCGGCCATGAGGTATACTTCGCCGTGAGAACACCATCAGGATTTTTCTGCGATGCGCGATAACCAGACACTCCTAGAGATTCAGCAATCGCTAGAGCATGATCCCAAACGGGACCCGGCTTCTGCGAATGTCCCGAACATAAGCCGTTCTGCTTCTTATCTGAGAAACTTACATACCCTTCGCCATCGAAATACCCAGACAGCCAGCCCGCCTCGTAAGAAGTGACCGGCTTTTCGTAGGGTGCCCCCACCTTCACCCGGCAACCGGGCCTAAACTCGTGCGCCCGCACCCACGTGAACGGTCCATTATTTTTGTAGCGATGCGCTAAGAATCCATGGTCGTCGCTGCACTTGATCACCTGCCCCGTGCTCAGCGTCACCTCAACGCAAGGCTTCACCAGTCGCTTGGTGGACTCTGCTTTCGCCCTGCGGAATCGTCTGCGGTGCTTGTGCTTGGGGGCTTCCTCGTCGAACGCCAGTAGCTCGTCGCCCGGCACCACGTCGCCGATGGCACGGTAGGACAAGTCCGCCATCAGGACCTCGGTGTCCGGCGTCACGCAATCGTCGTACCCGCCCATCTGTGTGTAGACTTTCGCGTGCGTGTTCAGTGAGTTACTGCGGTTCTCGTCAAGCAGTGAACCGACGAGGGTCGTGTCGAGCACGAACGAATTGAAGGTCTCAATACCCCACTTCTCGCAGAGCCACAACATGTCGTACTTGAAGTTCGCGCCGTACACGCGGGTCTCGTCCGCGTTGCACAACCACTGCAACGACTTAATGTCGGCCTTGCATGCCTTTGTGAGTTTGCCGGTCGGGTAGTAGCGAATGAATGCATGACCGGCTTGAATGCTGACCGATACCGCGACGATATACGCGTCCGGGTTCAGGTAGTCAGTGCCGACGGTCTCGGTGTCGATCTCAACCGGCACCCGCTTGCCGGTCGTCTCATAAAGTTTCTTGATCTCTTTGATCAGCGGTCCGAACGAGTTGACCTTCGTGTATTCGGGCAGGTCAGGAAGTAGCGAACCGGTCTCGTGCAATCGCTTCGCGAGTCGTATGTCATAGTCGATGTCGGTGCGCCGTTCCCACTCTAGCTCGGTCATCGCTGCGTCGTACGTGACAAGCCACCGGTCACCCATGCCTGAGCCAAGTATGTGCCCGCGCTGCGAGGCAACTGCCCGACCCTTGTGCCCGAGGCTCGCTTTCTGCATCTCTTTGAGTCGCGCTGCGCCGAACGTGAGCACGACATCGTCGTTGTTAACCTCGACCGGCATGGCATCCCGTGCGATAAACTTGATCCCGGTCTTATGCAGTCGGGGTCTGACGAACTCGCGAAACACTTTCGTCTGCGTGTTACACCACGCTATCAACATTCTGCAATACCCACGAGCCGCCCCTCTGCATTCCCCATACTTGCACAATCCCATCCTTCACCCGTCCGTAGACGGTGTTCAGATCCATCGCCCGTTTGAATAAATTCTCGATTGAGTAGTTGACCTCCGTGCCATCGAGAGCGAGCATCACTGCTCCGTGCGTTTTACAATCATACCCGATTAGCAGGTATAAGTCGTGACGAACGTGCAACACAATTGCCGCCTGCTCGACTGCCTTGCGATACATACTCGTGACAATCCGCTGCGGGCACACGAGTCGCATGCTGTCGTTCATCGGCACGCGCACCTTCGCTTCACCGTGCAGTCCGTTTTTGGCCGTATAGTTAACGGGCATCCCGGTAACGTCCGCGAAGTATTCCATCGCCTGCTTCGGCATTCGGTCTGTCATTTGACTGCTTCCCATGAAATGCCGCCCTTGTCATTCTCGAACCCGCGCACACTGCCGAGACTGACGCCCGAGTAGTCGAGATCAAACTCGACCACCCGGAACAGGGTCTTCGACTTGTCATCCGCGATGCGTGTGCCATCGATAGTGTTCGTGACGGTCCACCGCACCTCGGTCTCGTCAACGCCGGGGAACAGAATCCCCGTGTCGATCTGTTCGCCTTTCTTCAGTTTCTTCAGTAGTGCGATGTCCATCAGATGCCCTTCCCTGCGATCACATCGAGATCAGGCATCGGGGTCACAAACGGCTGCTCGGTCCCGAGTAGCACCGCGCCTAGCGCCCGTGCTGCCATCAAGTCGTCGACCCCGTGGAAGTGCACCGAAGTGTATCCCTTCGAGATATAAGATTCGTTGAATCCTGCCGCGATCAGGTGATTCTTGTACGCCTCGACTTTGCCCTCGACCCGGACTGACAATGACTGCTCATTGCGCCGTGCCGCGAACTTCAGTCCGGTCTTCGTCATGCCGACTACGTGATACACACTCTCATTGCTCGTCGAGCCGACCGGTTGATACATCGACTCGGCATCTTTGAGTGCGACTTTCGGCATGTTCAGACCTTCGCTTGCCGTCGTCGTTGTGTACTGTGTGGTGACCTTGTCAGCATAATTCGGACCGAACACACTGTGCGAGAGAATCGCCTCGTCCTGTTCTTGCATGTCGTCCGCGCTCGGGGTGTTCTTCTCGATGTCGATGTCTTTGAACGCTGTCGATTCCACCTCTATTTTTGCCGCGATGTCGTCGTCTTTCTCGTCGACCATCTTCGACATCAGTGACTCTTCGAATTTTTTCTTGAATTGTTTGCCAGAATCGGTACTGCAAATGAGAGGTTCTTCGTTGATCAGGTCCGCAACGTCGTCTTCGTCGACGATGTCGTCGACCGTGACTTCGTGCTTCCAGTTGCTGCTCTTCAATGCATGCTTGAATGCCGCCTTGATTGCGACCTTGACCGGTGCCTTTGCAATGTTGGGCAGGTTGCCCGCTTGCGCCATTGCCACCGCACCTTGATTCAATCCGATGTTGCCGATGATGTTCTCGTCATTCGGACCGAGTACACTGAATGCCTTCGCCAGAACTTCGACCTTGACCCCGATCTCGTCGAGGTTGTCATAGACCACGTCGTACGTGTCGAAGAGTGCTGCGAACTTGCTCGGTTTGAATACGCTTTTCAATGCCATCTCTCTGTGCCTCCGTGACTGGTTATCTTATATTATACAGATTGCTGACCGTTCGTCAACTACGCTCGGGTTTTATTTCATCACCCCACAGGCAGAACCTCGCCTTGATCGGTGCAATCTCGTTGCGCATCGGGGTGACGTTGTCATTGCTGTCTTTCTGCTGGAACCCGGACTTCGCGCCCTTCGCCTCGGCAACCCCGAAGTGCTCCATCAAGAACTTGACCTGCTTCATCGACTCGACTGCTTTCTTGCAGTAGTGCTCGCGGACATAGCCGATTGCGTCCTTCTCTGACGTCATTACAGCGACGAGAGCGGACAGTAATATGCCGGTCCTGCCATGCCCCCCGACGCAACCGATGTGCACCTTGTCGCCCTTCTCGATGCGTTCTGCGAGCCACCGGATCAGTGCCTTGAACTCGCTCGGCTTGTCGGGCGCGTGCATGTCTTGAATCTTGTAGTGAATCGCATGCCCCGCAACCCACGGCAACCGCTCGGCATGCTCGGCCATCGAATAATCGAGACCGACATAGATGTCGCAGTCGTCGTACACCGGACTCGAACACGAGCCGCCGTATACGACATGCTTACCGATAGGCAGCGCCGGGTGTGTATGGAAGCACCGCTGCCCAGTCTTCCACGAGGAACCCGCAGGCTTGTCGGTCTTGCCGGTCTTCCACCCTTTGTCGGTGTCGTAGGCGTCGAGCCAAGTTGGGTCGTCTTTCTTATCCACGTGCCATGACTCCCTTTTTCAATTTCACCCCCGGCATAATCTCGATGTACATACCTTCCTCTGCTGCTTTCTTCGCCGCTTGCGCTTCCTTCACCGCTTTGACCTGCACGACGATTTCCTGCTGCTCAGCCTGATAGGTGGGCAGGTGCCCGTACTGTTGCTCGGTGTGTGCCTTCTCGCTGCTGTAAGACTGCAGTGCACCGAGTTTCTCGACGAGTGCCCAGTTAACCCACGGGTTGACCGTGAATCCGGGAATCACTTGCTCGCACAGTTCGAGCAGTTTCTGATGCCCCTTTTCGACCTCGCTGACTGCCTTGCCTTTCACGAGTTGCGGTATCTGCCCGCCACGCTGCACGTCGAGAATCTTCACGAGGTACGATCCATTGTGCTTGTAGTGCATACCCTTGTTGAAGATCGGGGCAGTGTTGTGCGCGAGCGTGTAGCCGACGTCGAGCATCATCTCGATGGACGTCTCGCCGTANACGCAGTCGCGTATGCACTTCGCAATCGTTCCCCATCTCTTACCGCCAAACGAGCCGCCCCACGGAATGTCGTTGTAGACCGCGACCACCCAGTCAAGATATTCGCCGACCGGAACTTCGAGGTCGGTGGTATAGAGTGCATCCTGTGCCTGCGACCGAACCCGATTCGTGAACAGCGATAATGCCGGTCCGTTAATGTGATCGCCTTTGATCTGATTGTCCTTGCCACTCGACAAATGCCGCATCTCGCGGGTCACGATTGCCATCAGGTAGTTGAACATTCGGTAGCCGAGATTGTTCAGTGCGTGATGATACTGCTCGACCACCGGCAACATGTCGCCGAGAGGTTCGTCAGTGTTACGCTGCAGACCGATCTCGTGCATCGCATGATTGAGCAGGTAGAAGGTGATCGCCTCGCGTTCCGGCCTGACTGCTGCGCCAACCTTCGAGANTGATTCCCTGACCGCCTTGCCGACCGTTTTCAACGGCACATGCGCGACCGACCGCAGCATCGTGCCGGGTCGTTCTTTCGCATGGTAAGCAAGGGTGTCNTATTCGTAGACGCTCATACCTCGACCCACCCTTCAGGATTCAGCTTGCCACCCGTGTTGACATACTCGTCGATGATCATCATCGTTTCGCCGATGTTGTCAATGTGCTCGGCTTTCTTCGAGCGCCATGTACGACCGCGACGGTTCGTGACCGTGATGTACCCAAGTTCACCGTCGAACTCTTCCGGGGTAGTGCAAGATACTTTGAATTTCATGACTGCCTCCGTGACTTGAGATTCTATAGTGCCTGAGTGTTAGCCGTTTGTCAACTCCTAACTAACGCAAGGATCGTGTCATTTTCACGAGCCACCGGACGTCGAATTCTCGCACGAATACTTCCTGCTCTGTGGTCTCTATTGCCGCTACGCGGTAGTTCTTCCGCACCCAGTCCACAGGGTCACCCCCTCGTGAAAACGGCAGACGCAGCCCGAGAATGCGTCTCGGGGCAGTACTCAGCCCGACTTTCGCCAGTATGCCAAGCATCGTGCCCGTGCGGCCTAATCCCCCCATGCAGCCGAAGTACGGGGTCAACCCGACACGACTCGCGGCAATCGCGAGCCACACTGCAGACTCGGCCTCGACGGGGTCCGGGGTTTTGAAATCGGGAATGTCGACCGCGACCGAGTACGGCATGTCGATCTCGCGTGCGCACTTGATGCCGAAGTAAATTGAATCGTCGTGCGGAAAGTCCATATATGGACCCGCCGAGATGGTCGCATCACCCCACGGCATCGGGACTGAGAACACTTTCATACCCTGTCCAATTGATTGGACGACCGAATTGACCCTATCTTCATAATAGTGAAATCCTGTCTCGTCTGTCCCATTGATCATGTTTCTGGAATTGTTCAAGGTGTTACCTCCGTGGTTGCAGTCTTCTATTGTGCTTGTCTGCTTTGCGTTTGTCAATCCGACAATCAGGGCAAGGCCACCTTCGTTCGGTGCCGTCCGGGTCGTATGCGACGAACACCTTCATGTCGTTGCATGTCGCACAGTTCGGCTCGAACACGGACAAGTCCTCGATGCGTCTGCCGTCAATCGTCAGCAGCAGGTCATTGAATCGCTTGTTGCCCTCGGGATGCGTCACGGGTGCGGCATGCTTTGCAGCATGCGTCAGGAACGCGAGAGACTCTCGTGCGTCTGCGTACCCGTGATGCTCGATCCATCGTAAGAGTCTGACCGGTATCAAGTAGTCAGGTCTTGCTTCGCTCATTTTGTCGTTGCCGATATACAGTGCCACGATCTACCCGGATGCGACGCGGGGCCTCGATCACTACCTTGACGCCGTGCTTCTCGATGTCTGCCTTGTCGCCTGCAGACACCCGCACGCCGGGAAGTATCTCTTCTGCCCGCTGGTCAGTGATCTCGTGAACCGTGTGAATCGCTGGCTTGAAGACTTTCAGTTTGAAGCAAAACTCGTGCCTGATCTCAATCAATTCGACACGAACATCTTCAACGTAGAAGTCGTTGTACGGTTCATCGGGATACAGTTCAAATACTAGCGCCATGATTATACCTCCATGCTTAACGCTTCAAGTGCTCGTCGGGTGACGAGCCATATCGAGCCGCCTTTCGTTCCGGGTCTTGCCTCGACTCTTTCGACTAGACCCTTGTGCATCAGTACGATCAGTTGACTCGATACATCTGATGTATTCTGCCCTGAAATACCGCACAAGTCTCGCGTCGTGACGGTATTCGGATATTGTACTGCGACGAACCCGAGGCACTTCGATAGTTTTGTCCCGGCCTCGGGCATCTTGAACTCTTCTTTGCGTTGCACGTGCGTGCGCAATCCCCCGTTCGGAGTGCGCTGCCACACGTACCGGATCATGCCACACAGACACCGTTGCACAATGTTGCTGTCGGCAAACTCGTACCATGCTCTGCCGCTGCATTTCGGACAGGTGTCCTCTTCCTGCATTCGGACAGGATCGGTCAAGGATACCGGTTCCTTTTGTTGCGGCTTGCGCAGTATTTTGACAGGCATAGGACCTCATGAGTTGAAAACCTCAAACACGAGTCGATTCGCACTGATCGGGGTAGGGACGACTTCGACCGCTTCGCCTGCCTTTGCCATCATTGCGAGCAACTTCTCTGCGATCTCGGACCCGCCGACTTCCTCAGTGAATTTTGAATCGATCTCAACGATGCCGTCGGTATCGAACAAAGTTTTCAAATCGGAAACCCGTGCGACAACTTTCCACCCGACGGCACGCAGCGTCGTGATCGTAGCATCTGACGTTCCGTAAGGCACGACAAGAATTGCTTTTTTCTGTGCGATGCCCATGCCTTGCACTTCAATAAAGTCCTCGATACGAGCCTGTGAGAGCGCGTGCGCCGGGTTCTCGGTAGTGCCTGCGATGTTCCACAACAACCCGTCCGCTTTTTCATCCATGTCAGCACCCGGTGCCGACAGGTCAAGAAACACTCGGGTCACCGCATCGCTCTCGGCGACGTGATTCAGAAAGTCGATCACCGCATTCAGCGACGCGTCGCTTGCGTTGATGTACATGTTGTTGACGTTGCGCTCTTCAATCGAACCTCGGAGCACGAACCCGTCCTTGTTCTCGACACCCCACTCGAACAGGGTCTTCGCATACTCGTCGATCTCGCCAGTTGTCAGGGGTAGTTCGGTCAGCCACACTCGACCGGTCGCCCCATCGAGGGTGATCCTGTTCGGCAGTGCCGATACGTCGGGGAGTAATGAACACCCGACGACGCAGTGCTTCTCGTAGGCTCGA
>JGI24724J26744_10001565_pt1 | contig 15635 bp, 13 predicted proteins | sample Cruoilmetagenom7_FD_26744 | JGI IMG/M metagenome (IMG submission 26744)
TGTATAAATTAGCATACGAATGTGCCATCATTTCATTTGCCTTTTTACTTGCAGCATACATGGCTAAAGGATGATCGGTACAATTGTCTTCTTTAAACGGAATTTCTTCACTTAAACCATACACAGAACTTGATGAAGCAAATATTAAATGCTCTACAGGAAATGCTCTACAACTCTCTAAAATGTTTAAAAAACCAGTAATATTATTATCTACATATGAATGCGGATTTTCTAAAGAATACCTCACTCCTGCTTGTGCTGCTAAATTCACAACAAAATCGAATTGTTGTTCTTCAAATAGCGCCTTTAAGTTTGTTAAATCTGTTAAGTCTAATTTTATAAATGAATTATTTTCAGTTTTTAATAATTTATTATATTCAATATCTTCTGTATTAAAACCTAAATCTTGTAACCTAGCTAGTTTTAATTTCGGATTGTAATAATCGTTTATATTATCTAAACCAATAACTTCAAAATTTGAAGTAACTAATAATTTTGCTAAATGATGACCGATAAAACCAGCCATACCTGTAATTAATACTTTCTTCATAAGCTTAAAAATAATTCTCTTTTCCACAAAAATAAAGTTTAATTGTACAATGAGTTAATATCTGCAGTAATTATTTAAAAATAGTAGCATATAAAATCAAATTAACACCTTAAATTTGAACATAAAATTTTAATATAATGAACAAGCAATTAATTGAGTGTGTACCTAATATTAGTGAGGGAAGAGATTTGACAAAAATTAATGCTATTGCTGCAGTTGTTGAAACTGTTGAAGGTGTTAAACTATTAGATATTGATACTGGGAATGCAACAAATAGAACTGTAATTACTTTTGTTGGTGAACCAAAAAATGTGATTGAAGCTGCTTTTAAACTAATTAAAAAAGCTGCTGAATTAATTGATATGAGTAAACACAGTGGTGAACATCCACGTTTTGGAGCTACTGATGTTTGCCCATTAGTGCCAATTTCAGGAATTACTTTAGAAGAAACTGCTGTTTTTGCACACCAATTAGGAGAACGTGTTGGGAAAGAATTAGGTATTCCTGGCTATTTTTATGAAAATGCTGCAAAAGAAACTAAACGAATTAACTTAGCTAGCTGTCGCTCAGGTGAATATGAAGGACTGAAAGAAAAATTAATAAATCCTGCTTGGAAACCAGACTTTGGGCCTTCTCAATTTAATGCAAGTGTTGCTAAATCTGGTTGTACAGCAATCTCTGCCCGTGATTTTTTAATTGCTTACAACGTAAATTTAAACACAACTTCAACCAGAAGAGCCAATGCCATTGCTTTTGATATTCGTGAAGCCGGTAGAGTTCAACGTGAAGGAAATCCTGCTACCGGAAAAAAAGTTTTGGATAAAAATGGTGAACCTGTTCGTATTCCTGGAAAATTAAAAGCGGTGAAAGGTATTGGTTGGTATATTGATGAATATGGAATTGCACAAATTTCATACAATTTAACCAACATAAATATTACCTCCATGCACGTTGCTTTTGACGAAACTGTTAAATCTGCCATTGAAAGAGGCTTACGAGTAACGGGTTCTGAATTAATTGGATTGATTCCTTTGCAAGCAATGTTAGATGCTGGAGACTATTTTTTAAGAAAACAAGAACGTTCTTTAGGAATTTCAGAAGAGGAGAAAATTAAAATTGCTGTAAAATCTTTGGGTTTAGATGATTTGAAACCATTCAATCCGCAAGAAAAAATTATTGAATACTTATTAAAAGATGACACTAAAAAATTAGTAGATTTCACTGTAAGTGGCTTTGCTGAAGAAACCGCAGGTGAATCTATGGCGCCTGGTGGCGGTTCAATTGCTGCCTATGTTGGTGCCTTAGGTGTTTCTTTAGGAACTATGGTTGCTAACTTGTCTGCTCATAAAGCTGGTTGGGATGATAAATGGGAATTTTATTCAAATTGGGCTGAAAAAGGGCAAGCATATAAAAATAAACTGTTGTATTTAGTTGATGAAGATACCAATGCTTTTAATAAAATTATTGATGGGTTTAGACTGCCAAAATCTAATTCTGAAGAAATTGAAATTCGTAAAAATGCTATTGAAGAAGCTACTAAATACGCTACTGAAATTCCGTTTCAAGTTATGGAAACTGCATATAATTCTATGGAAGTGATGCAAGCCATGTTAAAAGACGGTTTGCAAAGTTCACTATCAGACACTGGTGTTGGTGTTTTATGCGCTAGAACGGCTGTAATTGGTGCTTATTTTAATGTTCGTATCAATGCAAAAGACATAAAAGATAGAGTTTTTGCGAATGATATTTTAGCACGCGCAAATGCTATTTACACAAAAACCATCGCAATAGAAAAAGAGGTGATGGATTTTATTGGTGAAAAAATGTAAGCAATTTATATTTTAAACATAAAAAGACTGGTTAAAATTTTAAATTTTCAACCAGTCTTTTATCTAATTAACAAATTGTACTAAATCTTATTTTATAATATTTCCTTCTTCCATTAATATTGGATATACATATCCTTGACCAAAATCTTTATCTAAAATTATAGTTCCTTTAAAAGTAACAACATCACCAACTTTAACAGTTTCAAGCGTAGTAACGGTTAAACTTTTTTTACCTTCAAACTGAGTGCCATCACTAATATGAACCCAATTTTTACTCATAATTCCGTTATTTACTTTAATAACACTACCTCTTACTATAATTGTTTTTTTTGAAAAAGTTTCTTTTGCTGAAAATAATTCATTTAACGAAGTTCCGTTTGCTGGTTTGTCAATTTTAACTACTTTTTCATCTTTAGAAACATCAGAATTCGTATGTGGATTCTTTTGTTTTACAACTTTAGCAACTTGTGTTGTTCTAATTCCTTCGCTAAAAGTTATAAAATCAAAAGTTTTATTTAATTCTTTACTTTCAAAATTTTTCATAACCATTCCACCATCATAAAAATAAGTTTCACCAATTGTTACAGGTGTATTTGGTATTGCCATCCAATAAACATTTCCTTCTTCATTAACATTTAAATAGGTATATCCCCCACCGTTTAAAGTTTCTTTAACAACTATTTTATGCACATTAGATGTTGGCTGAGCCTCTTTTAAAGGCATTTTTTTATAGTTTTCTTTTTCTTTACAACTAACAAGTACTAAAATACTAAAAATTACTGCTAAAAACTTTATATTATTTTTCATTTTCTATAATTTAATTTGAAGTAAAAGTAACATTAATTACAAAACTCTCTTATGACAATTATCACCATTTTAAGATGCTTAAGCCTTTCCTTTTTAAGTAACTATTTGTAGCGCTAAAATGGTTGTTTCCAAACCAAAAGCCTCTGTTAGCACTTAATGGTGAAGGATGACCACTTGTTAAAACACAATGTTTATACGTGTCAATTTTTTTACCTTTTTTTTGTGCATAACCACCCCAAAGTAAAAACACTACGTTCTCTTTTTCTTCAGAAATTAATGATATAACGGCATTTGTAAATTGTTCCCATCCTTTTTTTTGATGCGAACCTGCTTCATGTGCTTTTACTGTTAAAGTAGCATTTAAGAGCAACACCCCTTGTTTGCCCAACGTTCTAAATTTCCACTTTCTGGATATGGAATTTTAATATCAGTTTCAATTTCTTTAAATATGTTTTTTAATGAAGGAGGATGCTTAATAGCATCATTTACACTAAAACACAATCCATTAGCTTGCCCTTCGCCATGATACGGATCTTGACCAATAATTACCACTTTTAAATCATCAAAAGAACATAAATTAAATGCTTCAAAAATCTGTTTTTTAGCAGGNTAACATGTATTTACTTNGTATTCNTTTGTTACAAAATGTGCAAGTTCTTTAAAATAAGGCTTTTCAAATTCAATATGTAAACGTTTTTTCCAACTATCAGCTATTATCAATTTCATGATTGCTATTCGGCTTAAATTTATATTTTTGTTTAACTTTTCAAAAGTAGTATTTTTTATGAGTAATATTTCAGAAAAAACATTGTTAGATTTAGAATTAGCAACTGTATTAAATGCAGTTAGTGAATTTTGTATTTCTGATTTAGGTAAAAGTAAAACGTTGCAAATTAAACCTTTTAAAAGTTTAAAAACGCTACAGCCTGAATTATTGCAAGTAAACGAGTATTTAACAAGCTTTATTAACGAAAATAAAATTCCTAACCATTATTTTGATGATATTCAAAAGGAAATTCATTTACTAAATATTGAAAACAGTTATCTAGAACCAGCTTCGTTTNTAAAAATAGTAAANAATACAACAACCATTTTTGAATTACTTCAATTTTTAAAAAAATTCAAATTTTATTACCCTACTCTTTTTGCNTTTTCTGAAGAAATTGAATATCAAAAACCAATNGTTGAAAATATTGAGAAAAAAATATCCTCATTTGGGNAAGTTAATGATAATGCATCAGCACTGCTCAAACAAATAAGAAGCAATATACATTCCATAAGATCTAAAATTGGCGGCAGTTTTTCAAAAGCATTAANCCAATACAGTAGCGCAGGTTATTTAGATGAAATAAGAGAATCTGTTATTGACAACCAGCGTGTATTAGCTGTTGCTGCAATGCACAGACGAAAAGTAAAAGGCAGTTTAGTTGGAAGTTCTAAAACGGGAAGNATTGTTTTTATTGCGCCAGAAGCTACACTGCAGTTTAGCCGAGAACTTCAAAATTTGATGTATGAAGAACATCAGGAAGTTATAAGAATTTTAAAAGATTTAACTAACATTTTAAGAGCATATATTCCAAATATAATAAGCTATCAAACTTACTTAACAACATTAGATGTGGTGGCTTCTAAAGCTAAATATGCACATAAAATTAAAGGTTTATTACCTGAAATTACTTCAGAAAAAAGAGTCTATTTTAAAAATGCATATCATCCAATATTGCTAATTAATAACAACTTAAAAAAGTTAAAAACTGTACCACAAACGCTTGAATTAAATAAGCAACAACAAATTATTGTAATTTCTGGACCTAATGCTGGTGGAAAAAGTATTGCGCTAAAAACAATTGGTTTACTGCAAACTATGCTACAAAGTGGTCTGTTAATCCCTGTTGAAGAACGTTCAAAAACATGTTTTTTTGATAAAATTTTAACTGATATTGGTGACAATCAATCCATTGAAAATCAACTAAGTACTTATAGTTATCGTTTAAAAAATATGCGTAATTTTTTAAGAAGTTGTAACAACAATACCTTGTTTTTAATTGATGAGTTTGGGACTGGTAGTGATCCTGAATTGGGAGGTGCTTTGGCTGAAATATTTTTAGAAGAGTTTTATACAAAAGGCGCTTTTGGAATTATTACCACACATTATGCTAATTTAAAAGTGTTGGCAAGTGAATTAGAAAATGTTTCTAATGCCAATATGCAGTTTGATGAGAAAACATTACTGCCATTATATAAGTTGTTTATTGGACAAGCTGGTAGTTCTTTTACATTTGAAGTTGCACAAAAAAATGGAATTCCGTTTAGCTTAATTAACAAGGCTAAAAAAAGAGTTGATGGAGAAAAAGTAAGGTTAGATAAAACCATTTCTAAACTTCAAAAAGAACGAAACAAACTTCAAAAGAACTCTGAAACTTTAGAAAAAGAAAAATCAAAAGCAGTTGAACAAACCGATAGTTTATCTGAAAAACAACTTAAAATTCAAGAAAAATTAGAAGGTTTTCAAAAATTGTATGATAGTAATCAAAAAATGCTTGTTTACGGAAGAAAAACAAATGAATTAGTTCATAAGTATTTTCAAACCAATAATAAAAAACAATTGATAGCCGATTTTAATGCTTGGGTAACAATTGAAAAAACGAAACACCTAAAAAAGAATCCTCCACTACCAAAAACTAAAGTTCAAAAAAAACAAGTTAAAATTCAGAAGAAAAAGGTTGAAANTAAGCTAAAAACTATTGAAACTGAAGTACTAGTTGAAGTTACTAAAGTTAGAGAAATTAAAAAAAGTGAAGCTCACAAAGTGGCAAAACAAAAGGCAAACTATATTTTTAAAATTAACGATACAGTTAAAATTATTGGTAGTAACGCAAATGGAACTATTGATAGAATTGAAAAAAATAATGTTTTTATTAATTATGGTGTGTTCACAACTAAAACAACTTTAAGTAAACTTGAGTTAGTTTCCGCTGCAAAATAAGNGCTAAATGTCATAATATGACTAGTTAACGTAATTTTAATTTGCGCTCATTAATTTTTATTATTAAATTTAGCGTGCTAAAAATAAATCATGCTACACTATTTTAAAGCTACTACCGTTTTTTTTATCTGGGTATTAATAGCATTCTCATTTCATTATTTTATTAGTTTTAAAACTTTTAATACGTGTAATTTAGACTCAAATATAGTAAGCATAAGTAACGATTCTTTATTTTTAGTTAGAGATAATACACATACTATTTTATATAATTATTCTGAAGGCTTCACTATTCAGAAAGGTAGTATAACTGTTTCTAGTATTAAAAAACTTCCTTTATTAAAAGATAGTATTTTGGCTATATTAACTAATGATTATTCAAAAGAACTATTAATTACCGGGAAATATTTACAAGAAGAAATTACACCTAATTTAGGATTGAAACGTGCTAAAATTGTTAAAAATGAACTAATTACTAATAATTTATCTGATTTAAAAATTAAAACCAATAGCGAACTTTCAAACTTTACATATAGTGACAAAGGATTTTACAATAACGGTATTTTATTAAAAATCAACACATTAAACAAATCTACTATTGATAGTTTAGAAAATAGTATTGAAAACAAAACACTTTATATTGAATTTAAAAATGACACTTTATTAGTAAATAAAAGTTTAATAATATTTACACCCTTTTTAAAGCAATATTTAAATAAATACACTGATAAAAAAATACAAATAATTGGACATACTGATAATCTTGGTTATTTTGAAGATAATTTAGTAATAGGACTAATTAGAGCTACCAAAGTGAAAGATTATTTTGTAATTAATGGTATTGATNGTACTAAAATTGAAACGCTAACAAAAGGAGAATCTGAACCAATTGCTAATAAAACTACTGAAAAAGGAAGAGCTATAAATAGAAGAATTGAATTAAAAATTAACTAACTTATATCTATGTATTTATCAATATTTTCTAACGTTCACATAATCCATTTAATTGAAATTTTTTGTTGGATGTTAGGCGCTTTTTTAATTGGAATTTATTTTGGGCGTTTAAGTAAAGCTACTAAGAAAGTTGAAAAATCAATAGGTTTTAGTACACATGAAGATTTAAATCTTAGTGATGATATTTCAAAGATTAGAGCTACTAAAACATTTGAACGTGGTGGCAAAGAAATGGTTAAAACGGTTCCTGCAGACACTCATGAAGGGTTAAATTTTAGTAGAATTGGAATTGCAAGTTTGCAAAATAAAGATGATTTACAATTAATTAAGGGTATTGGTACTTCAATTGAAGAAAATTTAAATAACATTGGAATTTTCACTTTCAAACAAATTAGTAATTTTAACAGTAAAGACCTTGTTAAAGTTACTGAATTAATAAAGTTTTTCCCAGGAAGAATTGAACGTGACGATTGGGTTGGGCAAGCATATGGTTTATTAAGCAATAACGAAAAGTAATAATTATTTAGTCCTCCTTATAAAGTTCCATTTCACTATCATAAAAAGCTGAAGCTTCTTCAATAAGCACAGCAACTTGTGTTTCTAATTCATCTTGATCTGCGCCGTCAAAATCTTCAAGCCATTCAATTTCATCATCAACTAAATTAATGATAAATCTTGGAAATTCTGTATGGATCACAAATATTGCTGAATTGTATTCAGTGTTATCTCCAATTAAAAATTTAGGTAAGTTCATTTTTTTCTTTTATTAATTTATTCGACAAATAATTAAATCTAAAAAACAGCATTATAGCAGAGCTAGTTAAAGCGGTTAACAATCCAATCCAAATTCCTAAAGTTCCTAGCATATCTTCTTTTCCCAAAAATAACAAATTGGAAAACCTATAATCCAATAAGCAATAAATGATAATATTGATGGCCATTTTACATCTTGCAAACCTCTTAAACCACCTAAAATAACCGCTTGTAAACCATCTGAAAATTGAAATAATCCAGCTATAACTAATAAACTTGAAGCCATTGCAATTACTTCTGAATTGTTAGTAAACAATAAAGGCAAAGCATCTTTTAAGACCACAAACCCAATTGAAAAAGCAAACATTATAATTAAAATTAACAGAAAATTTGAAAAGGCAATTCGTTTTAACTCCACATAATTTTTTAATCCTTTTTGGTTTCCTACTCTCACAGTTGAAGCTACACCTATACCAACTGCAATCATAAACGTTGTTGAGGCTAATTTTAACGCTATTTGATTAGCCGCCTGAGGAAATGCACCTAAAGTTCCTGCTAATAAAACAGACGCTGTAAATAAGCCTACTTCAAACAACATTTGCAGTGCTGTTGGAAAACCAAGTGATATTATTTTTTTAAATACTTTTTTATGCAATTCATGAATTTGCAACCTTCTCATATACATCGCAAATTTTTCTTTTTTCTGAAGTACTACAAAAAGGAAAACGACCATTACAACTCTTGAAAATAATGTTCCAAGTGCAGCACCAACAATTTCTAACCTAGGAAAAATCCAGTAGCCATAAATTAAAGCAAAGTTTAATAATACATTTACAATATTGGTTACTATTGTAGCATACATTGCATATTTTGTTTCAGATAAACCATCTGTAAATTGTTTCAATCCTTGAAAAATCATTAATGGAATCATAGATATTGCCACAATTTCATAATATGGAATTGCTAATGCAACAACTTCATCTGGCTGATCTAAATGATATAAAATTGGCTTAATTAGAAGCAGCATTATATAAACAGCAATTCCTAAAATAGTCATTAATATAATTCCATGTTGAAAAATACTCCTTCCTTTTTCTTTATCTCCTTCACCGTCAGATTCAGCAATTAAAGGCGTTATTGCAAATGAAAAACCAATACCAATAGAAAGTGCAATAAAAATTAAACTATTTCCTAGTGAAGTTGCAGCTAATTGAACCGGGCCAAGTCTACCAACCATAATATCATCAATTAACCCAACAAGTAANTGCCCTAAAGAGCCCATCATGATTGGAGTAGCTAATTTTANATTGTTTTTAAATTCGGAAGTGTACTTTTTGAGCTTCAATTAATAGAAATTTATTAGTTGCGAATATACGTGAAATTAACGAAAATTTCATGGTAAAATTAATAGCTTATTAATTGTGTTACTTTTTTTAAGATTCTTATTNTTTTCTGAATTTTAACAACTTCACTAAAAACAAAAAAACCTTTTAGAAAGTCTAAAAGGTTTTTAAAATTAAAATTATTTTAATTTATTTCATTATAGCTTCAGCCAAACGTTTGTAAATTCCTTTTTCAAGTTTAGCGCGCATTGCTGAAAAAGATTCTATAGTTACTCTAACGTCTTCTAATGTGTGAGTTGTAGTTGGTATTAATCTTAATATTATCAATCCTTTTGGAATTACAGGATATACAACTATTGAACAAAATATACCGTAATTNTCTCTCAAATCATTTACCATTGCCATTGCTTCTGGNATATCACCTTCTAAAAAAACAGGAGTCACACAGGTATTTGTTTTACCAATATCAAACCCATTATCTTTTAATCCATTTTGTAAAGCATCTACATTTTCCCAAAGCTTACTTTTTAACTCAGGCATAGTTCTTAACATATCTAAACGTTTTAGAGCTCCTTTAACCATAGGCATTGGTAATGATTTCGCAAACATTTGAGAACGCATATTGTATTGTAGATATTGAATAATCTCTTTATCTGCTGCAAAAAATGCTCCAATACCAGCCATTGATTTTGCAAACGTTGCAAAATAAACGTCTATACCATCTTGTACACCTTGTTCAAAACCTGTTCCTTTACCATCTTTTCCTAAAGTTCCAAAACCGTGTGCATCATCAACTAATAATCTAAAATTAAATTTTTCTTTTAATTCAATTATTTCTTTTAATTTACCTTGTTCTCCACGCATACCAAAAACCCCTTCTGAAATTACAAGAATTCCTCCACCATTTTCTTCTGCTATTTTTGTTGCTCTTTGAAGATTTTTTTCTAAGCTTTCAATATTGTTATGTTGAAAAGTAAAACGTTTTCCTGGATGCAATCTAACACCGTCTATGATACATGCATGTGCATCCATATCATAAACAATAACATCATTTTTACTAACCAAAGCATCTATAGCCGAAACCATTCCTTGATATCCAAAATTCACTAAATAAGCAGCCTCCTTATTTTCAAATGCTGCCAACTCTTTTTCCAGTTGTTCATGAAATTTTGTATGACCAGACATCATTCTTGCTCCCATAGGNTAAGCCATTCCATACTCTGCAGCAGCNTCAGCATCAGCTTTTCTTACATCAGGATGGTTTGCTAAACCAAGATAATCGTTAATACTCCATGTAATAACCTTTTTACCATTAAATAGCATTCGGTTAGATATCTCTCCTTCTAACTTTGGAAAAACATAATATCCTTCTGCTTGTTTAGCCCATTTACCTAATGGTCCTTTATCCTTAACTATTCTTTCAAATAAATCTTTCATTCTTTAATTATTTATGGTAAAATGTATTTTTTATCTACATTTATTTAAGACTGCAAAGTACGGTATTTTTTTTATGCAAATCAAATGTTAATTCTACAAAAAAAAAGAGGCAAAAAATTAATTTTTAGCCTCTTTTAAATAAGTAAGTTCTTATAATTTATTTTATATATTCTACTTCAGAATGTCCTTGCTTTTGAGTGTCAAAAAACCCTTGTTCTTTCATCCAATCATCACTATATATTTTTTCCATATAGCGAGAACCGTGATCTGGTAATATTAGTACGACTTTTGAGTTTTCATCAAAAAACCCTTTTTCTGCATATTGTATAGCTGCTTGTATTACCGCTCCACTTGTGTAACCTGTAAATAATCCTTCGGTAAGTGCTAATTCTCTTGCTCTATGTGCAGCAGATTCATCAGTTACTTTTTCAAAAACATCAATTACATCAAAATCTGTAGCTGTTGGAATTAAATTTTTACCTAAACCTTCAATTCTGTATGGGTAAATTTCATTTTTATCAAACTCTTTTGTTTCATGAAATTTCTTTAAAATTGAACCAAATGCATCAACACCTAATGTTTTAATGTTTGGATTTTGTTCTTTTAAATATTTTGAAACTCCAGAAATTGTACCACCTGTACCACTTGCTGCTACTATATGGGTAACTTCTCCTTTAGTTTGTTCCCAAATTTCTGGACCCGTTGTATTGTAATGAGCGTCTAAGTTTAATTTATTAAAATACTGATTGATATAAACTGAATTTGCAGTTTCTGCATGCAATCTTTTAGCAACTTCATAGTATGATCTTGGATCATCTGCAGCTACATGTGCTGGGCAAACATACACTTTTGCTCCCATTGCCTTCAACATATTTATTTTTCCTGATGAAGCTTTTGAATTGACAGCTAATATGCATTTATACCCTTTTATAATACTTACCAAAGCAATACTAAATCCTGTGTTACCTGAAGTAGTCTCAATAATTGTACTTCCTTCTTTTAACACACCTTGTCTTTCGGCTTCTTCAATAATATGCATCGCAATTCTATCTTTCATAGAATGACCCGGATTAAATCCTTCGTACTTTACATAAAAATTACCAATAAGGTTTTTAGTGATTTTATTTAACTTAATTAATGGCGTATTACCAATAAGGTCTAAAATGTTGTTACTTATACCTGTATTTTTAGTCATTTTTTAAAGTTTAATTCAATAATGAGATATTCAAAAATGAATTATGAATAATATTGTATAACGTGCAAATTTAATAATTTTTTTTAAATTTTAATGTAACCTTCTAAATCTAATATAAAACTATAATCTCTTGCTACTTCTTTTAAAGAGTCAAATCTTCCTGAAGCCCCACCGTGACCTGCATCCATGTTAATATGCATTAGTAAAATATTTTCATCTTTTTTTAATTCTCTTAGTTTAGCAACCCACTTTGCTGGCTCAAAATACTGCACTTGAGAATCATTTATTCCTGTTGTAATTAACAAATTGGGATATTTTTGTTCTACTACATTATCATACGGTGAATATGACTTCATATATTCATAATATTCTTTAGTATTTGGATTTCCCCATTCATCATATTCTCCTGTTGTTAGCGGTATACTATCATCTAACATAGTTGTTACAACATCTACAAAAGGTACTGATGCTAAAACTCCATTAAATAAATCTGGATTCATATTAATTACAGCTCCCATTAATAAACCACCAGCCGATCCTCCACTTGCATATATATTTTTTGTTGATGTATATTTTTTTTCAATTAAAAATTTAGCGCAATCAATAAAATCTGTGAATGTATTTTTTTTAGCTAATAATTTACCATCTTCATACCATTTTCTCCCTAAATACTCACTTCCTCTTACATGAGCAATTGCAAATACAAAACCTCTATCTAACAAGCTTAAACGAGTTGTGCTAAACCCAGCATCAATTGTAATTCCATAAGAACCATAACCGTATAAAAGTAAAGGCGTTTTTTCTGTAAGTGATGTATTTTTATGATACACTAAAGATATTGGTATCTTCGTTCCATCAATAGCTGTAGCCCATAACCGTTCACTTTTATAGTTTTCTTTATTAAATTCCCCTCCTAAAACTTGTTGCTCTTTTTTTACTTCTTTTGTTTTTGTATTTACATTAAAATCAATGACTGAACTTGGAGTAGTCATAGANTTATATGCATAACGAATACAGCTTGTATCAAATTCAGGATTGTAATANACNCCTGCTGAATATGTTTCTTCATCAAANGGTAAATAAAAGTCTTCTGAATCATCCCAACGCATAATTCTGATTTTTGTTAAGCCATTTGTTCTTTCTTCAAGAACTAAAAAATCTTTAAAAATTGAAATATCTTCTAACAAAACATCATCTCTATGTGCAATAACATCAAACCAATTTTCTTTTAATGTCTTCTCTTCTGAAGTTTTCATTAACTTAAANTTTNTGGCTTTATCTTTGTTTGTTAGTATGTAAAATGAATTATTATAATGCGCTATACTGTACTCTAAATCTCGCTCTCTTTGCTGAAATACTCTAAATTCACCTGTTGGATTGTCAGCTTCTAAAATCCTATATTCAGAAGAAACTGTACTTGTAGAACCAATAATTATATATTTTTTAGATTTTGTTCTGTAAACAAATGTGCTAAACGCATCTTCTTTTTCAAAATAAATTTCTACATCATTTGCAGTATCTGTACCTAAAACGTGTCTAATAATTTTTTCACTTCGTAATGTTACCGGGTTTTTTAATGTATAAAAAACAGTTTTATTGTCACTTGCCCAAGATGCATTACCAGTAGTGTTTTCTATTTTATCTTTGTAAACCTCACCAGTTTCAAGGTTTTTAAACTGTAAGGTATATTGCCCNCTACTAACTGTATCTACCCCAAATGAAACAATTTTGTTATTTGGACTTACTGATAAACCTGAGAGTTTAAAATAANTATGTTCTTCTGCAAGTTTATTTACATCAAACATAATTTCTTCTTTGGCNCTTAGTGTATCTTTTTTTCGAAGATAAATTGGGTATTGCTTACCANTTTCAAACCTAGTAATGTAGAAATAATTATTTTTTTTATAAGGAACAGACTCATCATCTTCTTTAATACGAGATTTCATTTCTTCAAATAAATCCTCTTGAAATTGATTTGTATGTGCTGTTATTTTATTATAATATTCATTCTCAGTAGTTAAATAATCTACAACTTTTGGGTTCTCTCTTTCANTTAACCAATAATAATTATCAATTCTTTCATCGTCATGAATTTCTAATTTATGCTCAATTTTNTNAGCTNTTGGNGCTTTTATATTATTTTTTATCATTCTAAATAATTTCTAGGGCGCAAAAGTAGTTTATTTGTTAGTAAATCATCTTTTATTTTTGAAGACTTCTNCTTTTTTAATAAAAATTTATGTTAATTAATACAAAAAACTCTTTTATNAGCTAAAAAAGTCATCTTTAAAACCAATTAAATAGACTTTTTCTTGGGCTCTTGTAAGTGCTGTGTACAGCCAACGCAAATAATCTATATTTTGGCCATCAGGCAAATATGGTTGCTCAATAAACACCGTTTTCCATTGTCCTCCTTGTGATTTATGGCAAGTTACAGCATATGAAAATTTAACTTGTAATGCATTAAAATATTTGCTTTTCTTAATTGCTAATAATTGCTTGTATTTAGAGCTTTCATGNNCAAAATCCTTACCAACTTCTTGATATAATTTATTTGANTCTTCATATGATAATGATGGTGTTTCAGAAGCTANTGTATCTAATAATAAAACAGTTTCAAATGGTTTTTGATTTGGGTAATCAATCATTCTTAACTTCACTTCAGCAAATCTAAACCCGTATAATTCTTTTGTATTAAAAATTTCTAAAATTTCGCAAATATCACCATTGGCAATAAAGCCTGCTTCACTAGAATCTTTCAACCAAAAATAATTATTTTTTACAATCATTACAAAATCTCCAGTAGAAATTTCATTTTCCTGACCCCTAATTTTATGTCTTATTTGTTTATTATATTGGTTTGCGCGTTTATTTGAGCGCACAATAAAAGCCGTATCTTCAACTCCAATATTATCATACGCTGAATTTATTGCATCTTCAATATCATAACCATCAATTAATCGAATTAAATCTGGAAAGCCTAATTGAAACTGAAAATTATGAAATCCGTTATTTGCTAATATCAAACGTAATTCAGTGGCGTTTATTAATATTCCTGAATCTGCATGTTGACGCATTACTTCACTTAATTCTATTTCAACAACGTCNTTATTATAATTTAAAGCCAGCTTATGGGAATCTAATGCAGGGCTTATATCTAACTTTACCGGTGGAAGCTGAGCTGTATCACCTATTAAAATGAGTTTACAATTAGCACCTGAATAAACGTATGAAATTAAATCATCTAATAAAGATCCATTTTCAAATAATTTTGATGCAGAAGGAGAATCAGGAATCATAGAAGCTTCATCAACTATAAACAATGTATTTGTATGCTTATTTGTTTGAAGTGTAAAATCTACTCCGCCTCCTTTATTCTTCTTTGGAAAATATATTTTTTTATGAATTGTAAACGCTTGTTTATTAGAATAACTAGATATAACCTTAGCAGCTCTACCTGTTGGCGCCAATAAAACAGCCTTTTTACCAGCATTCCATAAATTATTTACAACAGTACTAATTGATGTTGTTTTACCAGTACCTGCATATCCTTTTATTAAAAAAAGGGCTTCTTTATTAGTGTCAAAAATAAAATTAGATAATTTTTCAAGTAATACATCTTGTGATGCAGTTGGCTCAAAAGGAAATTTTTTAAGTATTTCTTGATAAAATTCTGGCGCAGTTTTTGTCATATTTTTAAATAAAATTCAAATATACAAATTGATTTATGCCGAAAAATTTTTCTCATTAAAAAAAATTTGTAGATTTGCGTACACACAAAAAA
>JGI24724J26744_10001566_pt1 | contig 15624 bp, 15 predicted proteins | sample Cruoilmetagenom7_FD_26744 | JGI IMG/M metagenome (IMG submission 26744)
CAAAAGGCCGTGCCCTGAATTCTGCCGGGGTTTATGCGCTGACGTGGGCCGCGTCAAGCGATTCTGCAGCGCAAAGCTACGGATATGCGTCCGTATCGTTCTAACCGCCGATTTTGGCCGAATATAGCGCAATTCTGATGCAGAGAAAATGAAGCAAACGCAGTGTTGTTGTGCACAGGTTTCATGCCGCGTGAAATGATCGGCGCATTGGCTTGTGGAGTTAACCGGCGGGATCGTGGATAAGGGGCGGGTGAAATTGCCTGACCTTCCCATTGTTGACGCTTTGCCTGACCTGATCGCGGCGCTAAGCACTGATCGAGTCGCGGTGCTGCAGGCGCCCCCCGGTGCGGGTAAAACAACTGTTGTCCCACTGGCCATTTTGGATGCTGGTTTGGTGGAAGGCCGTATTCTGATGCTGGAACCACGCCGTCTGGCCGCCCGCGCNGCTGCCGAACGGATGGCCGAAAACCTGGGCGAAAATGTGGGGCAGCAGGTGGGTTATCGGATGCGGGGCGAAGCCGTCGTTTCACCCAAGACCCGCATAGAGGTGGTGACCGAGGGCATACTGACCCGGATGATCCAGTCAGATCCGTCGNTGTCAGGCGTCGGTGCGGTGATATTTGACGAATTCCACGAACGCTCACTGAACGCCGATCTGGGATTGGCGCTGACATGGGAAATCCGCAGCGCTCTGCGCGAGGATTTGTTGGTTCTGGTGATGTCGGCGACATTGGATGCCGCCCCGGTTGCAGAGCTGCTGAATGCTCAGGTTGTCACGTCACAGGGGCAGGCGTTTCCGGTGGAAACCCGTTGGCTTGAGCGCCCGGTTGGCCCGAAAACACGTCTGGAAGACGCCGTTGCCGACCTGATCGAGGTNGCAATCCNNNCGAAAGAGGGTGGTGTCCTTGTTTTTCTGCCCGGCGAGGGGGAAATCCGCCGCGTCGCGGCCCGCCTTCAGTCGCGATTGCCACAAGACTGTCATCTACATTCGTTGTTTGGCGCGATGCCCTTTAGTGCGCAGCGTGCTGCGATTGTTCCGGCTGTTTCGGGGCGTAAAATCGTTCTGGCAACGTCGATCGCTGAGACATCTCTGACTATTCGCGATATTCGGGTGGTGGTGGATGCGGGGCGTGCACGCCGGGCGCGATTTGATCCCGGATCGGGCATGTCGCGTCTTGTGACCGAACAGGTCAGCCGCGCCGAGGCCGATCAGCGCCGGGGGCGCGCGGGCCGGGTTGCACCGGGCACATGTTACCGGATGTGGACGCGCGGCGAAGAAGGCGGAATGCCAGCCTTTCCGCCGGCCGAGATTGAAGTCGCCGATCTGACCGGGCTGGTGCTGGAGCTGGCCTTGTGGGGCACGCGCGACGGCGATGATCTGGCTTTCCTGACGCCCCCCAATCCGGGGGCTTTTNCTGCGGCCCGCGACTTGCTGAGCGATCTTGGGGCACTGGAAGGTTCGGGCGCGATTACATCGCATGGGCGCAAAATGGCGGCCGTTCCGGCCCACCCGCGTTTGGCTCATATGATCCTGTCAGCTGGGCGCGGGGCAGGTGATCTGGCGGCCCTGCTGGAAGAGCGTGACCCGATCGGGCGCGGCGCGATAGATCTTTCGTTGCGGCGCGAAGCGATGCAAGANCCCGCGCGGTTTGCCCGCGAGCGCGGATTAACCGTTAATCGAGCCGCCTTGGATCGNATACGCGCCCAGGCAAAACGACTGCGAAAGTTCGAGAAAAGCCAAGGCAAACGAGACTGGGCAGAACTGGCTGCAATCGCATATCCCGACCGAATTGGATTGCGCCGCACCGGCCAGGCACCGCGATGGGTGCTGTCGGGTGGAAAGGGCGCGCGGATCGATGCCGCCGACCCGATGGCTGCAGCGCGTCTGATCGTGGCGACAAATCTGGATGGTGACGCGCAAGAGGCGCGGGTGCGTCAGGCGATTGAGATATCCGAGGCCAGCCTGCGTGAAATCTATGGAGCGCAGATCAAATGGCGCGAAATCTGCGAATGGTCAAAGCGCGAGCGGCGGGTCGTGGCGCGCCGACAGGAATATTTCGGCGCTTTGGTGCTGGCAGATCAAATATGGGTGGACGCACCGGATGACGCTGTAGCAATGGCTGCGCTGGATGGCATGCGTCAGCTGGGGTTGCATTTTTCACCTGCTGCAAGCCGGTTTCGTGCGCGGGTCGCGCTTGCTCGGAACACGGGTGCGGACCTACCAGATATGAGCGGCGCGGCGCTGTTGGATGGATTGGAGCGTTGGCTTTTGCCATATCTTGGTGGGCTCAAGACCGAGGCGCAACTGCGCGGTCTGGATTTGCTCGAGCCACTGCGCGCGATGCTGGATTGGCAGCAGGTTCAACTGCTGGACGCACAGGTTCCGGCGCATTTCACCTCGCCGATGGGGCGAAAAGTTGCGATTGACTATGCGCTTGAGGTGCCGGAAATCGCGGTGCGTTTGCAGGAAATGTTTGGTGTGAAAACCCATCCGCTTGTCGGCGGGCAGCCTTTGCGGGTGACANTGTTGTCCCCGGCCGGGCGGCCCGTGCAAACGACGACCGACTTGGTAAAGTTCTGGGCAACATCCTATGGCGATGTGCGCAAAGACATGCGCGGACGCTATCCAAAACACCCTTGGCCAGAAGACCCGACAACCGCCGCGCCAACGTTGCGGGCCAAACCGCGAAAACGTTAGAAATGTGGTTAGGTCAGTCCGTTCCCGCCCAAGGCCCATGGTGATCACTGCCACCGTCGGTGCGTTCAAACCCGTGCGCGCCGAAAAAATCGCGCTGCGCCTGAATTAGATCGGTGGTGCCCCGCCCCCGACGCATCGTGTCAAAATACGCCAATGCGGCACTAAACGCCGGCGCTGGCAGACCCTTAAGCGCCGCGTAGGCCACAACGCGGCGCAATGCGCCCGAAGTTGCGACCAGTTTTGCCGCAAATTCCGGTGCAAAGATCAGTTGCCCGTGGGGCAGCCCGGTTCGCGCGGCAGCGGCCATATCATCAAGCATCGCCGAGCGGATGATGCACCCCTCGCGCCAGATTTCGGCGATGCGGCCAATATCGAGCGACCAGTCGAATTCTTCGCTGGCTGCGTTCAGCAGTGAAAACCCTTGCGCATAGGCAATAATTTTTGCCGCCAGAAGGGCATCGCGCAAATCATCGTCGCTTAAGCCCGCCACATTCGCGTGTTCGGTTTCAATGCCTGCAAAAACTGATTGGCCCGNCAAACGCACCTCTTTGCCAGCNGACCAGGATCGCGCACCCACGGCAGCCTCNATTGTCGAGGCTGATTGCCCAAGACCAAGGGCTTCGATGACAGTCCAGCGCCCGGTGCCTTTTTGCCCGGCCCGGTCAACGATCATATCGACGATTGGTGCGCCGGTCTGCGGGTCCGGCGTGGTTAGAACTTGGGCGGTGATTTCGACCAGGTAGGACTTTAGCGGGCCATTGTTCCACTTTTCAAACAAAGCACCACTGTCTTTTGCGCTGCGACCTACACCATCGCGCAAAATCCCATAAACCTCTGCAATCATTTGCATATCGGCATACTCGATGCCGTTGTGTACCATTTTTACGAAATGTCCGGCCCCGTCGGTGCCAAGATGGGCTGCACAGGGATCACCTTGATATTTGGCGGCAATCGCCTCGATTATATCGCGGATCGCGCCATAGCTGTCAGGCCGCCCGCCAACCATGATCGAGGGGCCGTGACGCGCGCCTTCCTCGCCACCTGAAACGCCCATGCCGATAAACGCCAGACCGGCCTGTCGCAGGTCCAGTTCGCGCCGTCTGGTATCGTGAAAATTGGCGTTGCCCGCGTCTATAATCATGTCACCGGGCTCAAGCATTGGTTTGAGCTGTTCAATCACCGCATCCACGGCGCTTCCTGCTTTGACCATGATGATAATCGCGCGGGGTTTGGAAAGTGCTGCGACCAGTGCGGCAGGGGTTTGGCAAGGGATCAGGTTTTCGGCTAAACTGCCTGCCTCGGCGACAAAATCGTCAATGCGAGCTGTTGTGCGGTTGTAAACAGCCACCGGAAACCCTTTTTCGGCAATGTTTAGCGCCAGATTTGCCCCCATTACTGCCAGTCCGACAAGCCCAATCCGTGCGTCGCCCATGCGTCATCCTTTGCCATTGATAATTCACCTATACAGTATGTTGCCCGTCCGGCGTTGCAAGCAACATCAGCGGGGCTGCTGCCCCGCTGGCTGTGGATAAGTTTGTAATTCACTGAAAATTCACCTATTATTTGTTCAATAACAAAAAAACGGCAGGTAGATTATGTCCTCAATACTGAAAAAGGCCTGGTCAGAGGTCGTTGATCCGCTGATCCGCCGCCCAAAACGGGTGCAAGTGGCCGCACTGTGCTATCGGCAAACAAAAACGCATGGAAAAGAAGTTTTGCTGATCACCAGTCGGGATCAGGGACGATGGATTATTCCGAAAGGCTGGCCAATAGACGGGTTGGACGCGGCAGAGGCTGCTTTGCAGGAAGCTTGGGAAGAAGCAGGCGTAAAGGGCGGCAAAATTGCCAACACACCTTTGGGTAGTTTCGAATACGAAAAACGACTTGAGAGCGGTGGCAGTGCGATTTGCCAAACCAAGGTGTTCCCAATCGAAGTCGGGGAACTGGCACCTGATTTCCCAGAGGCCAGCGAACGAGAGCGCAAGTGGGTCGATCCGAAAAAAGCGGCCGAGATGGTAGACGAACCGCAGTTGCAGGACATATTGCGAGGTTTCTAGCGCCAGTGACACCGGGTTTCGGTTGATATTTCCTAGAATCAAAGATAGCCCTCGGCCCAAATTATGACGCTCTTGCAAAGGGGCGCATATTGGGGGGCATATCGTGGCGACAGGACCGACCGGCAATCAATGGCGCACGCTTGACAAAGACCTGAATCGGATCAGTCAGGTCGAATATGCAACCAATTTTGTGTCACGCCCACTAGTCGGGCTGGGTGTGTCGCTGGCGTTCATCGTGATTGCGGCCCTTGTGGCGGCGGTCTTGTTCGGTCAGCAACCAACATCTTACATCGTTGTCGCAGCGGCCGCCTTTGGCGCCTATATGGCGATCAATATCGGTGCCAACGACGTGGCCAACAACATGGGCCCGGCAGTTGGTGCAAATGCGCTGAGCATGGGGGGCGCGATCGCAATTGCCGTTGTCTTTGAAAGCGCAGGCGCTTTGCTGGCGGGCGGTGATGTAGTTTCAACGATATCCAAAGGCATAATTGATCCCGAGGCAGTTGCGGATTCCGGAGTTTTCATCTGGGCAATGATGGCGGCGCTGATTTCCTCGGCGCTTTGGGTCAACTTGGCGACCTTTGTTGGTGCCCCGGTTTCAACCACGCATTCGGTTGTTGGTGGCGTCATGGGGGCGGGTATTGCGGCCGCAGGATTTGCCGCAGTCAACTGGCCCAACATGGGTGCAATCGCTGCAAGCTGGGTTATTTCACCGCTTTTGGGCGGCTTGATTGCTGCCGCCTTTCTGGCCTTTATCAAGGCGCGGATCATTTATCAGGATGACAAAATTGCCGCCGCGCGTCGGTGGGTGCCGGTTCTTATTGGCATTATGGCGGGCGCATTTTCGGCCTATCTGGCCGTTAAGGGACTGAAACGAATTGTCAAAATAGATATCGGCACTGCATTGCTGATCGGCCTTGCTGCGGGGGCCTTTTTCTACGCTGTAAGTGCCCCATTTATTAAGCGCCAATCGGAAAGTTTGGAAAACCGCAACCGGTCACTGAAAATTCTGTTCAGAATACCATTGGTGATTTCAGCGGCTTTGCTGTCGTTCGCTCATGGCGCCAATGACGTGGCCAATGCGGTTGGCCCGCTGGCGGCGATTGTGCATGCTGAAAGCATTGGAGAGTTTGCGGGCAAGGTCTCGATCCCCACATGGGTGATGGTGATCGGGGCTTTTGGCATATCCTTTGGGCTGCTTCTGTTTGGACCCAAACTGATCCGTATGGTGGGCAGTCAAATCACCAAACTAAACCCGATGCGGGCCTATTGTGTGGCTTTGTCCGCAGCTATTACCGTGATCATCGCCAGTTGGCTGGGCCTGCCGGTAAGCTCGACCCACATCGCTGTGGGTGGTGTGTTTGGCGTTGGGTTCTTTCGCGAATGGCACATGGAACGGCGGGCCAAAAAACGCAGCAAAATGGCCTCAAAGGCCAAACGTATCGCCCCCGAGGAACGCCGCCGTCGCAAGCTGGTGCGACGGTCCCACTTTATGACGATTATTGCCGCCTGGGTTATTACTGTGCCGGCAGCGGCCCTGTTGTCGGCCGGCGTTTTCACAGCGCTGCGTGCGGCCTTTTTGTAAATTCCCCGCGCAGGTCCTAGAGCCCAAGACACCAGCGCATCACAGCCTTTTGCGCGTGCAGACGGTTTTCTGCCTCGTCAAAGATCACTGATTTTGGGCCATCCATAACGGCCGCTGTTGCTTCTTCGTCGCGGTGCGCAGGCAGGCAATGCATGAACAACGCATCGTCATTTGCCTGGTTCATTACCTGCTCGGTTACCTGAAAGGGCGACAATTGGTTATGGCGGCCTTCGCGCGCTGATTGCGCGTCATGCATCGACATCCATGTATCCGCGACGATCAAATCCGCGCCAATCACAGCTTTGGATATATCGCGCTCAATCTCAATTTTGCTGCCCTGTGCGCGGGCAAGGTCAACGAACTCGGCCTCTGGGTCCAGCGTTTCTGGCCCTGCGAACGTCAGATCAAACCCAAATTGTCCGGCCGCATGCAGGAAAGACGCGCAGACGTTGTTGCCGTCCCCTGTCCAGACGACCTTTTTGCCTTTGATCGGGCCGTTGTGTTCCTCAAAGGTCAGAACGTCGGCCATGATCTGGCAGGGGTGGGTGCGGTCGGTCAGCCCGTTTATGACCGGCACACTGGCNTATTCAGCCATTTCCAGCAGNGTGGATTCCTCGAANGTGCGGATCATAATCAGNTCNACATAGCGCGACAGAACCCGGGCCGTGTCGGCAATGGTTTCGCCGTGGCCCAACTGCATGTCACTGCCTGACAGCACCATCGACTGCCCGCCCAACTGACGCACGCCCACATCGAAGGAAACGCGCGTCCGCGTTGAAGGTTTTTCGAAAATCAGCGCGACCATGTGGTTTTCCAGCGGCCGGTCAGCATCCGGCGTGCCTTTGGGCAAACCCGCGCGGGCATCTTTCATGACGCGGGCCTGATCTATCATTGCGCGCAGATCGCCCGGATCGGTTTTGTGGATATCGAGAAAGTGGCTCATGGTTATTCTTTCGCAGAAGATGGGATTTGCAGTGCCGCAGCGCTGGCAGCTTTATCCAGCCGGGCCACGCCTTGGGTGATTTCATTCTCGCTGATGGTCAGCGGCGGGATCAGTCGCAATACGTTGTTGGCGGCAGGAACGCTTAAGACTTGCGCGTCATAACCAGCGTTGACCAGATCCATGACCGGCACTTTGCACACAAGCCCAAGCATCAGGCCCTGTCCGCGCACTGCCGCAAATACGTCCGGATGGCTGGCGACCAGCCCTTCCAGTTTTTGGCGAAACAAGCCCGCCTTGCGGTTCACTTCGTCAAGGAACCCTGGCGCAGTTATTGTGTCGATGACCGCACAAGCCACCGCACAAGCCAGTGGATTGCCGCCAAAAGTCGACCCATGACTGCCCGGGCCCATGCCTGATGCTGCACGTTCTGTGGCAAGACAGGCCCCAATTGGAAAGCCGCCGCCAAGCCCTTTGGCGGTGGCCATAATGTCGGGCGTCACGCCGGACCACTCATGCGCATAAAGCCGACCGGTCCGCCCGTTGCCACATTGAACCTCATCCATCAACAACAGCAGGCCATTGTGTTCACAAAGCGCGCGCAGCCCTTTCAGAAAGGGATCATCAGCGACATTGATGCCACCTTCGCCCTGCACCGGTTCCACCAGAATTGCGGCTGTTTGCCCGTCAATTTCGGCCTCAACGGCAGCCAGGTCATTGCGGGGAACCTTTGCGAACCCTTCCAGCATCGGGCCAAACCCGTCCGTCATTGCGGTGTTGCGCGCTGCGGAAAGTGCGCCGATTGTCCTGCCATGAAAGCTGTCATCAAATGTGATGATTTTGGTGCGTTCCGGCTGACCAATGTGGCTTTGATACTTGCGCGCCATTTTTATCATGCATTCGACGGCCTCGGTGCCGGAATTGGCAAAAAATACCGTGTCCGCAAACGTGTGTTCCACCAGCTTGTCTGCCAGCGCCTGTTGGCTGGGAATGTTATAAAGGTTGGATGTATGCCACAGCTTTGTGGCCTGCTCGCGCACCACGGCGACAAGTTTCGGGTGCGCGTGCCCCAACGAATTCACNGCAATCCCGGCGCCCAAATCCAGAAATCGGCGGCCGTCATCCTCGATCAGCCAGCTGCCTTCGCCTTTGGCGAAACTCAGCGGTGCACGAGCGTATGAAGGAAGGATTGTCGGGATCATGGTGTTAGACCTTTTGAAATAGCAAACCCAAATCGTGCCAAAGGCAGGCGGGCAAGTCAACGAGTGGAAAGGGTTGTTTGTGCCACAGGCACGCGGAACACGAAACGTCGGACGAGCTTTAGCGTCGGCGTCGGAGCAATTGGCAATTTGTTTGGATCGTGTTCATGGAACGCGCATATATAGAGCACCTGCGTGCCTGTAAAGTCGCGAAAGGATTCGCAAGGTTGGTGATTGCAGATCAAGGCCTTGTATCCGGTCCCGCTCAGGGCTTAGTATAAGANCCGACCAAACGATTGACGGCCCCGGATATGACTGGTGGCCGTTTGCATTTAAGGAAACCCGATGTCCTGGACCGATGAGCGCGTTGAAACCCTGAAAAAGATGTGGGGCGAAGGCCAGAGCGCCAGCCAGATTGCCAAGGAACTGGGCGGTGTGACCCGCAATGCAGTTATTGGTAAAGTGCATCGTCTGGGCCTGTCCAACCGCACCGGTGGTGCCACATCGGCAAAACCTGTCGCTAAGGAAAAGGCCGCTAGCAAAGCAGCCCCCAAGGCCCGAAGTAAGGTTGAAGCGGCCGCGCCTGAAATACCGCCCAAACCCGTTCACATCCGCCGCCAGATTATTCCGGCAGGCCAGCCATTGCCGCCGCAACCTTCGGCCAATGAAATCAGCCCCGAAGCGCTGGCCAGTGTTCGCGAAGTTGAAAAAACGGCCAAGAAAATTAGCCTGATGGAGTTGACCGAACGGACTTGCAAATGGCCGATCGGTGATCCGGCAACGGATGAATTCTGGTTCTGCGGTCTGCCAGTCAAGGCAGGAAAACCTTATTGCGAGGCGCATGTAAGCGTGGCATTTCAGCCAATGTCGAGCAGGCGCGACAGGCGGCGTTAATCGCGAGCAATTTGGCCTGGTTTTATGACGGTTATCTTGTGTGTGTCAGGTAATTTCCTGACTGGCCGTGAAAGGCATCCCGATGTCACCAATCATTTCAATTCGCAACTTGTCCAAGACGTTTGACGACGGGACGGTCGCGCTATCGAATGTGTCTTTAGATATCCAAAAGGGCGAAATTCTGGCTCTTCTCGGCCCTAACGGGGCTGGAAAAACAACATTTATTTCAATGGTTTGCGGGCTTATTCGTGCAACTTCGGGTGTGGTCACGGTCGATGGGCACGATATTGGGTCTGATTTTCGTGCCGCGCGCCGACTGATCGGCTTGGTGCCTCAGGAAATCACGATTGAGCCCTTTGAAAAAGTCATCCGAACGACCCGGTTTTCGCGTGGGTTGTTTGGCAAACCACCCAACGAAGAACATATCGAACACGTCTTGCGGTCGCTTTCGCTTTGGGACAAGCGCAACAATCGAAATGTGGATCTGTCGGGTGGAATGAAACGCCGGGTTCTGATCGCCAAAGCGCTATCGCATGAACCCCGTATTCTGTTTCTGGATGAGCCGACAGCCGGTGTTGATGTTTCGCTGCGCAAAAACATGTGGGATCTGGTGCGTCGTTTGCGCGACGACGGCGTCACGATNATCCTGACGACCCACTATATCGACGAAGCCGAGGAAATGGCGGACCGGATCGGAATTATCAACAAGGGCAAACTACAACTGGTTGAGCAAAAGAACGTGCTGATGAAGAAACTTGGCGGCAAGCAGTTGAACCTTGAATTGAAAACCAAATTGGACGCGGTGCCATCAGAGTTGCGAAGCTACAAGTTGACCCTGTCCGAAGACGGAATGTCGATGGTCTTTGACTATGATGCCCAAGGGGGACGCACCGGTATAACGCGCTTGCTGGCCGACTTGGCCGGCGCCGGAATTTCGGTGCGCGATTTGGACACGTCACAAAGGTCGCTGGAACAAATTTTCCTGACATTGGTGGAGGAAAGCAAATGAACTGGTATGCCGTTCGGGCGATCTATATCTTTGAAATGTCACGAGCATTCCGCACTGTCGTGCAGTCAGTCGTGTCCCCGGTCCTGTCCACCGTCCTGTATTTCGTAGTTTTCGGAACGGCCATCGGCAGTCGGATCGAAACCGTCGAGGGGGTTGCCTACGGCTCATTCATTGTTCCCGGCCTTATCATGCTTACGTTGCTGCAGCAGTCTATCAGCAACGCCTCTTTTGGTATCTATTTCCCAAAGTTCGTCGGTTCATTTTATGAACATTTGTCCGCACCACTTACGTTTGTCGAGATCGTTTTGGGCTATGTTGGTGCGGCCGCCAGCCGGTCTATCCTGATTGCTCTTATCATTCTTGGCACGTCGACTTTTTTCGTCGATATCACCCTTTTACACCCCGTGTGGATGGTTGCCTTTTTGCTTTTGACCAGTATCAGTTTTTCGCTGCTGGGCTTTATTATCGGCATCTGGGCGCGCAACTTTGAACAGCTCCAAATGATACCTCTTCTGGTAATAACGCCGCTGGTTTTCCTTGGCGGCGCATTCTATTCGGTTTCTATGTTGCCGGGGGTTTGGCAGACAGTAACCAAATTTAACCCGGTGCTTTACCTGATTTCAGGCTTTCGGTGGTCATTTTTTGGTGTGGCGGACGTCCCGGTTGGCGTTTCTTTGGGTGCTGTCAGCGTGTTTTTGGTGCTTTGCCTTGGCGCGATCTGGTTTATCTTTGCCACTGGCTGGCGTATCCGAGAATAATCAGGCGTCTAGAAATATGCGGACTGCTGCCTCAAACTCTCGCGGTTTTTCTGCGTGAATCCAATGTCCGGCGCCGGGAATTTTTGCAAACCTTGCTGTCGGGAAAAGCCGCTTAATCTCTGGGCGATATTGTGGTTTGACATAGTCACTATTTCCGCCTGAAAGGAATAAGGTGGGGCCAGTGAACTGCCCGTCAAGATTTGGGAACCCCAATATTTGGGGCATAGCCTTGCTCAACACATCCAAATTCAATTTCCACCGGTGGCCCTTGATATCAAGGGATTGTAACAGAAATGCCCGAACGCTTGGCTCGGGAATGGTGTCAGACAGTATCAGGTCTGCTTGGCTTCGACTATGAACAGCGCCCGGATCAAGGCCTAGCATGGCGTTAGCAAGATGAATTTGCGTGTGAGTGTAAGCAACCGGGGCAATATCTGCCACGATCAGCCGGTTAACTTTGTCGCTGTGCTTTGTTGCCAGAACCATAGCGGATTTACCGCCCATTGAGTGGCCAAGGACATCAACCGGCGCACCAATGCCGGTAATAACCTCGGCCAGATCATCGGCCATATCCCCGTAGCTATGCGAAGCAAACCAGTCACTTTCACCGTGGTTGCGCATGTCCACCGCCACAACCTGACGCGTGTCGCCCAGACGTTTTGAAATCACGCCCCAGTTGCGGGCCGATCCAAACAATCCATGAGCGATTAAAAGCGTCGGTTTTTCAGATGGTTGCCCGGTGATNATTGTTCTTAACATGGGGCCAGAATAACCGGGACAACAGGCACTGGCCAGCCCCCGCGCGGGCGTATAGGTTGGCGTGGTTGAGATTTTTCAGGCACGAGTTCAATGACTTATGAAGAGCGCGAAAATCATATATCCAAGCTGATCGCGACCCACCTTGGCATCAAGGGTAAAACCCTGTCCATCCAGTTGCGGCGGGCAGGCCGATTGTTGCCCCGCGACCTGCACCGGAACGCCGAAGTCTTGGTTAATGCAGTGGCCCATCAAGCCAGCCCAAAACTGGCCCGATTGGTGGATAACCAACAGGTCGAGCGATCCTACAACGCGTGCCAAGACTACCTGACCAGCATCGATTTCTGGGATCGGCGCAAAGGCAAAACCATCAGCCTTTTGTCAACGGCCGCCTTCAATCTATTGACTGTGGGCGGGCTGCTTGCTGGCTTCCTGATCTGGCGTGGCTACCTATAGGACAGTCCAAGTCTAGAGCGGATAGATCGGAAAACCCGCGCATAACTTTAGAACTTTGGCCTTTACGGACGCTTCAGCATCGGCATTTCCATCTGCTCCGTTCGCCGCCAATCCGTCGACAACCTCGACGATCCAATCTGCGATCAGACGAAATTCATCTTCGCCAAAGCCACGGGTTGTGCCCGCTGGTGTACCAAGACGGATGCCCGACGTGACAAATGGCTTTTCGGGGTCGAACGGAACGCCGTTTTTGTTGCAGGTGATATTGGCGCGCCCAAGGGCGGCTTCGGCGGCTTTGCCGGTCACGCCTTTGGGACGCAGATCGGCCAACATCAGGTGGTTATCAGTGCCGCCGGAAACGATATCTATACCGCCTTTGGCCAATTGGTCAGCCATCGCGCGTGCATTGCCCACAACCCTTGCCGCATAATCCTGGAATTCCGGTTGCAGCGCTTCTTTAAAGGCCACGGCCTTGGCCGCAATCACGTGCATCAACGGCCCGCCCTGAAGGCCCGGGAACACGGCAGAGTTCACTTTCTTCGCAATCGCAGCGTCATTCGTCAGGATCAAACCACCCCGAGGGCCGCGCAAAGATTTATGCGTCGTCGTTGTCACCACATGTGCATGGGGCAGGGGGGATGGGTGCTGCCCGCCGGCAACCAGCCCCGCGATATGGGCCATATCGACCATCAGATAGGCGCCAACCTCATCTGCAATGTCGCGAAACGCTTTCCAGTCCCAGACGCGCGAATAGGCGGTGCCGCCTGCGACGATTAGTTTTGGTTTGTTTGCCAGTGCTTTGGCGCGGATATCTTCCATATCCAGCAACTGGTCCTGCTGGCGAACGCCATAAGATACAACGTTGAACCATTTTCCCGACATGTTGACGGGGGAACCATGCGTAAGATGCCCGCCAGAATTCAGATCAAGCCCCATGAATGTGTCGCCGGGTTGTAGCAGGGCCAGAAAAACCGCCTGGTTCATCTGGCTGCCGGAATTGGGCTGAACATTCGCAAATTCACAACCAAACAGCTGGCAGGCCCGATCAATTGCCAAGTTNTCGGCAATATCAACGTATTGGCAGCCGCCATAATANCGCCGTCCGGGATAGCCTTCGGCATATTTATTGGTCAGAACCGACCCCTGCGCCTGTAGAACCGCCGCCGAAACGATATTTTCCGAGGCAATCAGCTCAATCTCATTTTGCTGGCGACCGGCCTCGAGAGTAATCGCATCGAATATTTCCGGATCCCGGGTTGCGAGAGTTTCAGTGAAAAAACTGGTGTTTTTTGGATCGGTGGTCATTGGCGCGTCTCCACAGGATACATTTTAAGCGGCTTGTAACGCCAAACTCGGGGTTAAAAAACCCAAAATGCACCACGACATTGCAGTTACACGCGGCAATGCACCGATGGTCGGGGGCTTGCGTTTCGCAACAACGCGCGCAATGTCGTGTAACAGCTGATTGCAGGGGTTATGGCGCGCAAATTGAAAATTGGGTTTATCGCAAGCGGGACGGACGTCGCGCAGTCTGCATTTAGTCGGCTCTCGGCGCGGTATGGCGGGGTTGAACAGCAGGATGCGGACGTCATCGTAGCACTTGGTGGNGATGGATTTATGTTGCGCACGCTGCATGACACCATGNAACTGGACACGCCGGTTTACGGAATGAACTGCGGCACGATCGGTTTTCTGATGAANGCCTATGCCGAAGAAAACTTGCCTGAACGCCTTGAAGTTGCCGTTGAAGAAAAGATCAACCCACTGTCAATGGTCGCCCAATGCGTCGATGGATCGCGCCACAAGGCGCTCGCTATCAACGAGGTATCCCTGTTGCGCGAAGGTCCACAGGCGGCCAAGCTTCGGATCAGCGTGGACGGCAAAGTTCGTATGGAAGAATTGGTTTGCGACGGGGCGTTGGTCAGTACGCCGGCGGGTTCGACTGCCTACAACTATTCGGCTCACGGGCCGATCCTGCCAATCGGTTCCGATGTTTTGGCCCTGACGGCGATGTCNGCGTTTCGTCCNCGAAGATGGCGGGGCGCTCTGCTGCCCAACACATCAACCGTCCGGTTTGATATTCTGGATTCCCCAAAACGTCCTGTTATGGCCGAAGCAGACAGCCGTTCAGTGCGCGATGTCGCCTGGGTAAAGATTACCAGCGAGCCGGGTGTTGTGCATCGGATTCTGTTTGATCCGGGGCACGGATTGGAAGAACGTCTGATCCGTGAGCAATTCGTCTGACCTATTCGCCCTTTTTGCGCCAGATATCTAATTTTCGGTAAAGCGTGGAAGGCGAAACGGCCAGTGATTTCGCCGCTTTAGGGACAGACCCATTGTTGCGTCTAATTGCTGATTCAACCACAATCTTTTCGATCTGGTCTAAGGTCAGGCCCTCCAAGACATCAGTTGCGCGTTTAGGAATATCCGCATTTTTCGCGCCGGGCTTTGTCGATATTTCCGACATTGATCGAGGCACAAGTTCAAAAGTCGAGGCTCGAAGTTCCTGTGTGGTTTGCTGTGCTTGCTGCGATTTAGCAGTGACAAGCACCCGGATCGATTTTGCCCCACCAAGACAGCTTTGCATATTCTCCAGATCGCCACGATTGGCGGTGCGAAGATGAAGCAGCGCCTTATCGGCGCCAAACACCGAGAATCTTGCCTCGGCCTTCAGAAAAGAAGCACTATTTTTCACGATTTTACACTCACTACAAAAACAAACAAAACCGCCACAACATACACGAGTCGGCTTGGCCCCGTGATGTATGACAGATGGCTTGATCGGCAAAGAAGTGTTTTAAATTGTCGGTGAGTTTCCGCCTATAGGCGACAATACAGCGGCATTTCAACCATTGGGATAACCCAGCGCCTGTAATACCGGCGCAATTTCGCTAAGGATTTCGGGGTCGTCGATTGTTGCGGGCGTTTTGAAATCTTCGCCATCTGCAATTTTCGCCATGGTTGCGCGCAGGATTTTTCCTGACCGGGTTTTGGGCAGGCGGTCAACGACGGCGACCAGCTTGAATGCTGCAACGGGCCCGATTTTTTCGCGCACCAGTTTAATGATCTCGGCGGAAATATCGGCACTGTTTCGATCCGCCCCGGCGTTCAGGCAAACAAACCCTAGCGGTAACTGCCCCTTTAGCGNGTCGGCCACACCAATAACCGCGCATTCCGCCACATCCGGGTGGCTGGCCAAAACCTCTTCCATACCACCGGTCGACAGGCGGTGCCCGGCGACATTGATCACGTCATCTGTGCGCGCCATGATG
>JGI24724J26744_10001570_pt1 | contig 15607 bp, 16 predicted proteins | sample Cruoilmetagenom7_FD_26744 | JGI IMG/M metagenome (IMG submission 26744)
CATTGTGCGAGTTCGAGTCTCGCCTCGGGCACCACTAAACTTTACAATCAGTTGATAGTAAGCATTTATTTTCTTTATGTAATTATAGGCCATCCTTTGGCCCACCTAATCTTTCTTGCTTCGCATGATGTCGCATAGCGAACCATAACGGCTTCATTGCGCCCTATAGTTAACTTCAATCTCATCCGATACACTCTGAATGAAACATCCAGCTTCTCCCAAAATGCCATTTTTTTTCTAATCAGTGGAAGACGCAACTCTACATCTTTATCTGTCACTCGTTCAGACATCTAAGCAGCACATTATCTGCCAATTTGGTCAATGCCTTGACGCACAATATGCCCCTTGCCCCTGCAAGCAATGGCCCCTAATTTGAAAACAACAAAAACGGGGCGCGAAATGAGCAAGAAACGTAGCATTTTTGAAGACGTTGGCAGTGATGAAAAAGTTAAGGTGGCCGCACCGCAACCCGGAGCGATTGACCGCGCCCCAAAAGGAGCGCGCGGGGGCATCCGGATCTGGCTGATGGTCATATTTGTGTTGGTGGCATTGATGGTGTTGGTCGGCGGGCTGACACGGTTGACCGATTCAGGGCTGTCGATCACCGAATGGAAACCTGTAACAGGGGCCATCCCACCAATGACTGACGCCGATTGGGCCAGTGAATTTACCAAATATCAGGCCAGCCCCGAATTCCAGCTGCAAAACAGCGCCATGACAGTGGACGAGTTCAAATCCATCTATTGGTGGGAATGGGGCCATCGGCAGTTAGGCCGTTTTGTCGGCGTGGTTTGGGCCGTCGGGTTCCTGTTTTTCTGGCTGACCAAACGCATTCCAACCGGCTGGACAGGGCGGTTGTTGGGTCTTGGTGCGCTTGGCGGATTGCAAGGCGCAATCGGCTGGTGGATGGTTTCCAGCGGCTTGACAGGGCGGATGGTGGATGTGGCATCCTACCGCTTGGCCACCCATCTGGGGTTGGCCTTTGTCATTCTGGGCCTGTCGGCCTGGTATATCTTTTTGATGTCGCGCACCGACGCCGATCTGATGGCAGCGCGACGCGGGCGCGAGGCCAAATTGGTGTCGATGTCCACAGGGCTGATGCATTTGGCGTTCCTGCAAATCCTGCTTGGGGCTTTGGTTGCCGGTATTGATGCGGGGCGTGGTTACATTGACTGGCCCTTGATGGGCGGCCAAGTGATCCCGGACGGGATGTTCGACTATGTGCCATGGTGGAGCAACTTTTTTGAAAATCCCGCCTTGGTGCAGTTCATTCACCGACTGTTTGGATATCTGACCTTTATCTTTGTGATTGTGATTTGGCAGCGCTCCCGCAGCAGTGGCAATCGCAAGACCCAAGCCGCCTTTAATATGGTGATGGCAATGGTTCTGGTTCAGGTCATTCTGGGTATCACCACAGTGATGATGGCTGCACAGATCCATGTGGCCTTGACCCACCAAGCAGGTGCGATCCTGCTTTGGGTGATGATTCTGCGGGCCCGGTTTTTGGCAGGCTATCCAGTAGCCCAAAGCGTTAGAGGTTAGACAAATGAGTGTATATGATGAGCTGATGGCATTTGAGCGTGATACACAAGCGCTGGTGCAGATTTCAGGGCGTTTGGGCTGGGATCAAGAGACCATGATGCCACGCGGGGCCGCCGAGCAACGTGGTGAAGAAATGGCAGCGATCAGCGGTGTGATCCACGCGCGGCGCACGGATGGCCGTGTCGGTGACTGGCTGGAGGCAATTGACGACGCCGCGCTGCCAGCGGTTGGACAGGCCAACATGCGCCACATCCGCCGTGGCTATGAGCGCACCATGCGTGTTCCGGCAAAATTGGTGGCCGAGCAAGCCAAGCTGCACTCAACCGCCCAAGGCGTTTGGGCCGAGGCGCGCGAAAACGAAGATTTTTCGGCTTTTTCGCCAACCTTGATGCAGGTTCTGGATATGAAACGCGAAGAGGCGGCGGCGCTGGCCGATGGCGGCGATCTTTATGATGCACTGCTGGATGATTACGAACCAAATGCCAAGGCCAGTGATCTGGAAGCGATGTTCAACGCACTGCGCCCTAAATTGGTGGATTTGCGCGAACGGGTGTTGGCGGCCCCAAATCAGCCAGCGCCCTTGGATGGCACGTTCGATGAGTCCAGACAGATGAAACTGACACGCCATTTGGCGCGCACATTTGGCTATGATTTCGTCCATGGGCGCGTGGACAAGGCTGTGCATCCGTTCTCGTCCGGTTCGGGCCAAGATGTGCGGATCACCACCCGCACCAGCGCGGATGATCCGTTCAATTGCTTTTATTCGACCATCCACGAGGTCGGACATGGCTGTTACGAGCAAAACATAGACGAGGCGTATCTGCTAACTCCGCTGGGGCAGGGCGTGTCGATGGGTGTGCATGAAAGCCAAAGCCGGATTTATGAAAACCAGATCGGCCGTGGCGAGGCCTTTACAGGTTGGCTGTTTGGCGAAATGAAACAGGCGTTTGGCGATTTTGGCATAGCGGATGCGAAATCGTTTTATGGCACCGTGAACCGCGTNNATTCGGGCTATATCCGCACCGAGGCCGACGAAATCCACTATAACCTGCATGTGCTGCTGCGCTTTGATCTGGAGCGTGCGATGATTGCGGGCGATCTGGCGGTCACCGACCTGCCGGATGCATGGAACCAGCGTTTCGAGGCGGATTTCGGGGTGGCGGTGGACAAGCCCTCAAACGGCTGTTTGCAGGATGTGCATTGGTCAGTTGGCCTGTTTGGTTATTTCCCGACCTACACATTGGGCAATGTCTATGCAGGCTGTTTGAACAAGGCGATGCGCGCAGCAACGCCTGATCTGGATGCGGGGCTTGCAGTTGGCGACACCTCGGCGGCCACAGGCTGGTTGTGCGAGAACGTGCAGCAGCATGGCGGGCTATTCAGGCCGCGCGAGGTGATTGAAAAAGCCTGCGGTTTTGTGCCAAGCGAGGCGCCATTGCTGGAGTATCTGGAGGCCAAGTTCGGGGCGATTTACAAAATCTAGCCCCATCGCCGGACACTTTTCGGCCTTCCGGCCCGCAAGGCGCGATGAACGGCCTACCAGTTTGGTGCACGCTTTTCCAAAAACGCCGCGATGCCTTCCTCGGTGTCGCGCATCATTATGTTGGCGGTGATCACCTCGCCGGTGTAGGCATAGGCCTGATCAAGCGGCATTTGCATCTGCTCATAGAATGCCTTTTTACCGATCCCCAGCACACCGTTCATTTTACTGGCCAAAGTCTGCGCCATNTCGGTTGCCGCTTTGTCCAGCACCTCTGGTGCGACNGCCTGATTGATCANCCCGATTTCGGCCGCCCGCGTCGCGTCAATAAACGCCCCCGTGGTCAGCATTTCAAACGCCTGTTTGCGTGGCACATTGCGGGTCAGCGCCACCATTGGGGTTGAGCAAAATAATCCGATGTTGACCCCGTTGACGCCAAACCGTGTACCCTGCGCCGCAACGGCCAGATCGCAGGTCGCAACCAGCTGGCATCCGGCGGCTGTGGCAATGCCGTGGGCTTTGGCTATCACCGGTTGGGGCAGGCGGGTGATGGACTGCATCACATTTGCGCAACGGCTGAACAAATCGTGGAAATAGGCGCGGCCTGCGTCCTCATTTTGGCGACCACGAGTCATTTCCTTTAGATCATGCCCCGCACAAAACACTTTGCCGGCCCCTTGCAGGACGACCACCTTGATTTCGGTGTCAGTGGCCAACGCATCGAACTGGGTTTGCAGGGCTGCCAGCATCGCATCTGACAGCGCATTCAGGTTGGATGGCGAGTTCAGCGTCAAGGTGGCGATGCCGCCTGCGTCATTGCGTAGTAATATGTCAGTCATGCGCTTGCTCTTTCGCTGGTTTTTCGGCAATTCTAGACAGACATGGATAAAAGGGAAAGCAAAATGGCGCTGAAAATGACGATTGTTGAGTTGCACGATTTTCTGAGGCGGGAATTTCCGCAGGTGGTCGATGATATTGAAATCACCGCTTTGGCCGACAACGCCGCTGAATTGCGCATGGAGATCAACGAGTCACACTTGCGTCCCGGCGGCACTGTTTCCGGCCCGACTATGTTTATGCTGGCAGATGTGACCTATTATCTGGCCTTGATGGCGGCGATCGGGCCAAAGGCGTTGGCAGTGACCACCAATGCCTCGATTGATTTTATGCGCAAACCGGCGGCGGGGCGGGACTTGATTGGCAAGGCGACTATCCTGAAGCTGGGGCGGGTTCTGACGGTGGGGGATGTGTTGATCTATTCCGAGGGCGTGGAAAAACCTGTGGCCCGTGCCAGCATGACCTATTCAATACCGCCCGAGAAGGTATAATGTGGGGTATAATAATACCTAAATAATAAGTCATTGTTTTTGTTGTATTATACCGACATTCCAGCGCTTGACTGTGCGCCAAAACCCTATAAACAAGCGCAATCAATTCACGCAATCGGCGTTTTGGCCGCTTGCTTCGTTTCAAATAGGGTAGACACCATGAAAACCTTCTCTGCTACACCAGCGGATATTGATAAGAAATGGATCATCATTGACGCCGAAGGCGTCGTGCTGGGCCGTCTTGCATCAATTATCGCCATGCGCTTGCGCGGCAAGCACAAAGCCACCTTCACTCCGTCCATGGATATGGGCGACAATGTGATCGTGATCAACGCTGAAAAAATCCAGCTGACCGGCAAAAAACGCACCGACAAGATTTACTACTGGCACACGGGCCATCCGGGCGGCATCAAACAGCGTTCGGCCGAGCAACTGCTTGAGGGCAAGTTCCCTGAGCGTGTTGTGACCAAAGCTGTTAAAAACATGTTGCCTGGCAACCGTTTGAGCCGCGTTCAAATGACCAACCTGCGCGTCTATGTTGGTGCAGAGCATCCGCATGAAGCACAAAATCCAGAAGTTCTTGATGTAAAAGCCATGAACGCCAAAAACACGCGGAGCCAGTCATGACCGAAGAAATCAAATCACTCGACGATCTGAACCAGGTTGTAGAAGGCGTTGCAGCCCAACCCGCCGCCACTGCCGATACATCTGCTGCCGAGGCGGTTGAAGCTGCTATTCTGCGCGAACCTGTACGTGACAATCTGGGCCGCTCTTATGCGACTGGTAAACGTAAAGATGCGGTTGCCCGCGTCTGGATCAAACCAGGTTCCGGTAAAGTGACCGTCAATGGCCGCGACATGGCCAAGTATTTTGCGCGTCCCGTGCTGCAAATGATCCTGCGCCAGCCCTTTACGGTTGCCGGTGTTGAAGGTGAATTCGACGTGATTGCCACCGTTAAAGGCGGCGGTTTGTCCGGCCAAGCCGGTGCGGTTAAGCACGGCATTTCCAAAGCATTGCAAGTGTATGAACCATCACTGCGTGGCGCGTTGAAGTCTGCTGGCTTCTTGACCCGCGACAGCCGTGTTGTGGAACGTAAGAAATACGGTCGCCGCAAGGCGCGTCGGAGCTTCCAGTTCTCGAAACGCTAAATTTTTCAAAGGGCTGCCTGAATTGGCGGCCCTTTTTTTCGATTTTTTGGGGCCGAAATGAAAAGAGTTGTTCACATCGGGCAGGGTAAGGCTGCAACGACCACGCTCCAGAAAAATGTCTTTCCAGCGTTTGCCAAATTTCAAAACACAAAGTATTTGGACCCTGAAAACATTACGGGCTTGGTTGCCAATCCTGCCGGTAAATCCTTAGTCTCGGACTGTTTTTTGGCAAGTGCCGAGGTATTGGTTGGGCCACCGATGAAATGGGACCACTACCTTGACATAAATCGTGAATTCTTTGGCCCCAACACCACGATTTTGCTCATTTTACGACGCCCTAGCGGTTTTTTAGGTTCAGTTTACCAACAGATCAGCCACCATAGTGGATTGCTGGTTGACCCTCAAACTTATTTTGAAGGTTCGAATGAAAGCATTTCAAAGCGATTTTCCCCGAAATATTATAATCAGGAACGTCTGGTCAAATCATACGCAGACACCTTCAATGAGGTGATCGTCCAGAAGTTTGAAACTGTGGCAGATCTTGAGTTTTTGCGGGTTGCCTATGGGCTGTCTACCCCACAAATGGCCTCCGCGCGATCAAACATGGCTAGGAAAACGTCAAATCGTTCATTTTCCAAAGCTGCAGTGAATCTGAGCATGAAGTTGAAATGGATGTTTGGAGCACCTGTCGTTGATGTTGAACAGGGAACTATCAAACGCACCTTGCGGTTCAAACTTTGGCGCAGCTTGATGCAAGGGATATTTGACAAACTTTACCCATATGAGAGATATGTGCTGGATTGGGACAGCTTGCCCGGTGTCGATATCACCAAAATGGATGCCGACTATGACCAAATCCCAGCCTTCCAACATTATATAAACGGAGTGCTCCAGCCTATTGACAAAACCGTTGGCTGAAAATGCGCGGGCAGGTGGCAGGGGCGGCGCAAAAATTGGCGGCCCATCTGTCCTAAAGTTTATTGATCCGGTGCAATCAAACCCAGCCCGCGCAGGTAGATACCGATGCCGCTTTCCAACAGTTCTTCGGCTGGAAATGGGCTTTGGGTGCCGGGGGAGCCGCGGGCGAACAGCTCAACCACGCCGTGGCTCATCGCCCAGATATGTGCGGCCACCATCGAGGCGGGCGGGCGTCTATCGACGGGCATTTGCAGCGTTAGTTGGGCGGCCGCCAGTTCCAGTTGGCCAAGCGCGTGGCTTGCGGCCTGCGCCAGATCGGCGGTGCGGTTGATTGAAATGCCGCTCTCGAACATCGCCACGTAATGGCCGGGATATTTGCGGGCAAAGGCGAGGTAGGCCCGTCCGGTGCTTTCAAAGGCCTGCAAACCAGAGCGATTATTGCCAAGGGAATATTCCATCAAATCGCCAAATATTCGATACCCCTCAAGGGCGGCCCCCGCGATCATATCCTCGCGGCCTTCAAAATGGCGGTAAACGGCGGCGGGGGTGACACCGGCCAATTTGGCGGCTTCGGACAGGGTGAACCCGTTTGGCCCTTTTTCCTCAATCAGTTTGACAGCCGCATCCATCAATGCACTTCGCAAATTTCCGTGATGATAGCCGCGCTTGCGCATTATTCGACCCACATTTCCGGGCCGCCGCAGATTTCACTATCGGGCGCGCAAGCCGCAGATGTGTCTTTGCCGTCATAGTCGATTTGGCTGAGTACTGCCCGAATGGTGGCGATGCGGGCGCGGCGTTTATCGTCAGAGCGGACAATGGTCCACGGCGCATTTTCATTGTGGCTGCGGGCGAATGTCTCTTCAATGGCGTCCGAATAGGCGTCCCAGCGGTTTAAACCCTCAACGTCAATCCAGCTTAGTTTCCATTGCTTTAGCGGGTCTTTCTCACGTGAAATGAAGCGCCGAAGTTGCTCTGCGCGACCAACATTCAGCCAGATCTTTGCGAAATGGATGCCCTCATCCACCAGCATTTCCTCAAACTCGGGCAGTTGCCAGAAAAAGCTTTGGCGCTGTTCTGGTGTGCAAAACTCAAACACATGTTCAACCACGCCGCGGTTATACCATGAGCGATCAAACAGGGTGATTTCGCCACCCGCTGGCAGGTGCGAAATATAGCGCTGGAAATACCACTGCGTGACTTCGCGATCCGAAGGCTTCGAGAGTGCTACAACATTGGCTATCCGTGGATTAAGGTTTTCGCGTATCCGTTTGATTACGCCTCCTTTTCCAGCAGCATCACGCCCCTCAAAAACCACCGCGACGCGGGCGTTGGTTGCCTTGACCCAAGCCTGACATTTGACAAGCTCGATTTGCAGCGCGGCCATAGTGGCGTTGTATTCCTCGGTTTTCAGGCGCTTGTCATAGGGGTAGCTGGCGGTGATAATATCTTTCTTGCCACCCTTTGAAATAGCGTCGCGCACAACACTGGCGCATCTTCGTTGAAAAATTTCGAGATCGCGCCGTCAAATGGCAAGTTCATCATAAGAGTCCTTAAGTTTGTCCGCGCAAATCAGTGGTTTGTTGTCCGATCTTATCCAAATCAAACGGTGTGGTCAGGTAAATTTCGCTGATCCAGTTGGTATAGAGTAAATGCGCGTGGCTGCGCCAACGGTTTAGCGGCGGCTGAACAGGGTCATCATTGGGGTAATAATTGACCGGCACATTGATCGGTTTTTTGGCGGCCACGTCACGGTCATATTCGGTTTTTAAACTGGTCGTGTCATATTCAAAGTGGTTGAAAATATAGAGCGCCCTGTGCGCGGCATCTTCAACCAGACAGGGGCCGACCTCGTCACTGCCAAGCAAGGTCACCAAACCATCACAGGCATCAATCTCAGCGCGTTTCATTTCGGTCCAACGGCTCACGGGGATCACGCAATCATCTGAAAATCCACGCAAATAGGGCGAAGCAGGGCACAGGTTTTGATGGCGAAAACAACCAAATGCCTTGGCGTCCAGCATGTGTTTTTGGACCCCGTGGAAATAGTTGATCATTGCCATTCCACCCCAGCAAACCCCGAAGGTGGAATGCACATTGGTTTGGGTCCAGTCAAATATCTCGCAAAGCTCGTCCCAATAGGTGACATCGCCAAAAGGCAGATGCTCAATCGGCGACCCTGTGATGATCAANCCGTCAAATTTTTGGTCCTTAATATCCTGAAATGGTTGATAAAACTCACCCATATGTGAGGCAGACGTGTTCTTGCTGTGGTGTTCAGACATCCGGATCAGCGTCAGTTCCACTTGCAGAGGCGTCGCGCCAATCAGGCGGGCAAACTGGGTTTCAGCGACAATTTTTTCCGGCATTAGGTTCAACAAGGCAATGCGCTGTGGCCGGATGTCCTGACTGTCGGCCTGCTTGCGACTCATCACCATGACGCCTTCTCTAGAGAGGGTTTCATAGGCGGGCAGGTTAGATGGAATTCTTATCGGCATTGGAAAATCCTAATGAGCGGCAGATATGGCTGCCCCGATCAGGGCGTCAAAATCATCTGGTGTAGCGACATTTGCAACATCTTCGGCGTGAACAGTCACCCCCCAGTTTTCAGCCATCGCCTGATATCGCGGTTGGCGATGCGACAGGGCTTCGGCATACCCCCAGCGGATGAAATCATCAGGGTCAACTTGCGCCTCATTGCAGCCTTTTATCTTAAGGTATCTCTGCCACATGTCGCGCATGATTTCGGGTGGGTAATACATCGGTTTTGGCGCACTGTTAAACCGCTCAACCAGTTGGTCGGCATGGGCATCACTGCCTTTGATCCAGACCAGTAAAAGAGTGTCCGACAAATGGCNTAGCACCGGATCATTTGGGTTTTCCGGCTCTACCACTTCGCAGATCGACCCGCCTGTGTCGCAGATGAAATTGTTATATTTGTAGAGCATATGCGAGCGCTCAATGAAATATCCGGTGTCGGTCAGCGCGTTAATCTCGGCGGTGCGGTGCTGGTCTTGGCGTTTCATGTATTCCTCAAACGCTAGTCCACCTTTGGCCGGATCTCCGGGTTTGCCCAGATAGCTGGACAGTGGTGCCAGATTGTCAAAGCGGATGTTGGAGGAAATATNGATGCTGTCGGTGCGCAACAGACCTGCCAGAAACGGGTTTTTCATCGCCTCGTGTTTNAGGTTATCCCTGATGTATTCGCCCATATAGCGCGTGCCGATCCGGTAATCGACCGAGTAGTGAAACCAGTCGCCGTTGGCCCGCAACGCGTTCGCCATATGGGTTTTGCCAAGGCCGGACATGCCAAACAGCGCTACGCGTTTGTGTTTTGCGTTACGAAAGGCGCTGGCGGATTTATACATCATCATTTTGGCCCTGTGATTGGTGTTGTTCTTTGGTAGCCAGCCAGCCGCACAGGGTCAATTGGTATCGGGATTTTGCGTGGCNTTGATATTCAGATAATTGGCCACAAAAATCACTGCCGCCCCCAGAAACACCAGCGCGTCCAGCGGCTCGTTGTAAAACACCGCACCAACAATAGCGATCAACGGTAGGCGGGCAAAATCGAACGGCATAACGGTGCTGGCCGGGGCAATTGTCAGAGCATTGGTGATGCAGAAATGGGCCAGCAAGCCAGCTACACCAATCAGGATCAACCATGGCCATGTCGCCGCGGACGGGGCCTGGATATCACCGTCATATCCGGCGCTGATCAGACCCAAGACCGATTGCATCACCACCAGCCAGAACAGGATGTTGGTCAACGTAGTGCTGCGCGTCAGCTTTTTGGTGAAAATAACGGTGCAAGCAAAGCCGATCGCCGAAAGGGCTGCGGCGATCAGGCCCCATTCCAATGTGTCCGTTGACGGTCGGGCCACGATCAGCACGCCGATGAACCCCATGATCCCAGCCAAAACGCGCACCTTGGTCAATCGTTCGCCCAACAACAGCGGGGATAACGCGATCACCCATAAGGGGGATGTGAACTCGAGCGCGAACACTTGCGCCAGCGGGATGGCAGTCAGGGCGAAATACCACAGATTTTGCGCCGTGAAATGGCTGATGTTGCGCATCATATGGGTGGAAAGCTGCCGCGTATTGATCTGTGGCAGGGTGCCGGCGACCCCGCCAACCGCAACAACGATCACCACGCCGATCAAGGAGCGATAGAGCAGCAATTCAAACGTATCCAGTTCAAAACTAACGGCGCGTCCGGCCACAGCCATCGACGAAAACGACAGAATTGCACCGATCATCCAGATCGCGGCACGTAAGGTGGGGTTCGCTGGTATCAATCGATCTCGGCAATGCTATAGCTGCGGGGAATACCATCACTGACGCGCGNCCAGTCGCTGGCTTTGGTGCGGCTTTGGTGTTGATCAAAATCGGCGCGGCTGGCAAATTTCTCGTCCACATTGAAACGGCCCGCATGGTGCGGATCAGGTGTGACATCAAAACTCAAACAGCCTGCCTCAAGCCGTGTCAGACGGATATGTTCTGGCAGGGCGGCACGGATTTCGTCCAATTGATGTGGCGGCACATCAATATGCCCGGTCAATTGGATTTGCGTGTGTGCCATCGTATCATTGTTCCCATAAAGTCCCGTCGGCGAGGGTATTTGTGAAACACAGATTAATCAATCAATAACCATTATGTGCGATGTATGCCTTGCGGAATCGGCAAAGCCATCGGTGACCGTGAACAATGATGGCACCCTGGCCTGAGATTTGGACAGGGTGCTTTCATGTCTACTCCCACTCGATGGTGCCCGGCGGTTTGCTGGTAATATCATAAGTGACGCGGTTGATACCTTCGACCTCGTTGATGATGCGTGTAGCGGTTTCGCCAAGAAATTCATGGCTGAACGGATAATAATCCGCCGTCATACCGTCGACCGAGGTGACCGCCCGCAGCGCACAGGCAAAATCATAGGTCCGCCCGTCGCCCATAACGCCCACGGTGCGCACTGGCAGGATTGCCACAAAGGCTTGCCAAATTTCATCATACAGGCCGTGTTTGCGAATCTGGTCGATATAGACCGCATCGGCTTTGCGTAAAATCTCGAGTTTTTCGAGGGTGATTTCGCCAGGGCAGCGGATGGCTAGACCCGGCCCCGGAAACGGGTGGCGCCCGATAAAGGATGTCGGCAAGCCCAGNTCGCGACCCAAAGCGCGAACCTCGTCTTTGAACAATTCGCGTAATGGCTCTACCAGCTCCATGCCCATCTTTTCGGGCAAACCGCCGACATTGTGGTGGCTTTTGATCGTCACCGAAGGGCCACCAGAAAATGAAACGCTTTCAATCACATCCGGATATAAGGTGCCTTGGGCCAAATACTTGGCCCCGCCGACTTCGCCGGCATGTTTCTGGAACACATCGATAAACAGTTTGCCGATGATTTTGCGCTTGGTTTCGGGATCGGACTGGCCGTCCAACTCGCCCAAAAACAGCTCGCGCTCATCAGCATGGATCAGCGGCATATTGTAATGGTCACGGAACATTTCGACCACTTCTTCGGCCTCATTTTGGCGCAGCAACCCGTGGTCAACGAAAACGCATGTTAACTGATCGCCGATTGCTTCGTGAATCAGCACCGCCGCAACCGAAGAATCGACCCCGCCAGACAGTCCGCAGATCACCTTTGCATCACCGACCTGCTCGCGGATTTTGCGGATCGCTTCTTCGCGGTATGCCCCCATCGTCCAATCGCCGCTAAATCCAGCCATTTTGACAAAATTTTCATACAAACGCGCCCCATTCGGGGTGTGATGCACTTCGGGATGGAACTGCACGGCATAAAACCTGCGCGACACATCCGCGGTAATCGCATAGGGCGCATTCGGTGATGTGCCGTAAACCTCAAATCCCGGTGCGATTTTGGCAACGTGATCGCCATGGCTCATCCAGACCTGCTCGCGATCCTGCTCGTCAGAAAACCAGCCATCCAGCAGCGGAATATGGTTGGGTGTCGGGGTGACAAAGGCGCGACCAAATTCGGCGGTGCCATGTCCACGTTCAACCGAGCCGCCCAGCATTTGCATCATCACCTGCTGGCCGTAACAGATGCCCAGAACCGGCACACCTAAATCAAACAGGCTGGCGGGCGGTCGCGGCGAGCCATCCTCAATGACGCTTGATGGGCCACCGGACAAGATCACAGCCTTTGGCGCGAATTCGGCCAGAAAACTGTCACTCACCTTATTAAAGGGGTGAATTTCGCAATAGACGTTCAACTCGCGCAAGCGGCGTGCAATCAGCTGCGTTACTTGTGAGCCAAAGTCGATGATAAGAAGGCGGTCATGTTGTATATCTGTCATGATTTGGCAATAGGCTGCGAAGGCAGCTTAATCAAGTGGGGGCATGTCGCTTTCCCCCCTGAATGGCCGGATTTTGCGCCTGGTGTTGTTGCTCTTTGGCATATGTTGGGCAAGACAGGTATCTGCAGGTGTAAATTTCGGGGAATCGACTGATGATAGAAGAACAGGCAAAACGACCTACACGCGGCGGTGGCGGGGCAGCACGGCGGGCCGAACGCACTGCGGTTAAAATTGACGCAGAAAAATACATCGAGCGCAAAATCCCCAATCTCGAAATGCTGGACGAGGCCACGCTTGATATCATAGTCGAGAATGCCGAGACCATTTTGGAAGAGGTCGGCGTTAATTTTGTCGACAACCCTGGTGCGTTGGAAATCTGGCGCAAGGCTGGGGCCAAGGTCGGCGGCGAGCGGGTGTATATCCCGCGTGGTCTGGCGCGCAAATTATGTGAAACTGCACCTGCCAAATTCACCCAGCATGCCCGCAACCCCGAACGCAATGTTGAAATTGGCGGCGATACGTTGGTGTTGGCGCCGGTTTACGGTCCGCCCTTTGTGCGCGATGCCGATGGTGGGCGGCGTTATGCGACCATGGATGATTTCACCAAATTTGTGAAACTTGGCTATATGTCGAAATATCTGCACCATTCGGGCGGCACGGTATGTGAACCCACCGATGTGCCGGTGAACAAGCGGCATCTGGATATGTTGCACGCGCATATGGTCTATTCCGACAAGCCGTTTATGGGGGCCGTGACCGAGCCTAGCCGCGCGCAGGATTCCGTTGACATGTGCGAGATCCTNTTTGGCAAGGATTTCGTGCAGGAAAACACGGTGATGACATCCTTGATCAACGTGAATTCACCGCTAACTTTTGATTCTATCATGATGGGTGCGATGGAGATTTATGCACGCAACAATCAGGCCTGCATTCTGTCACCCTTTATAGTCGGGGGGGCGATGTCGCCGGTTTCGGTGATGGGCACGCTGACACAAGTGTTGGCCGAAGTTCTGGCCGGCATTGCCTATAACCAGTTGATCCGCCCCGGCGCTCCGGTGATTTTCGGCTGTTTTGTGACGTCGATCGATATGAACTCGGGCGCGCCGACCTTTGGCACTCCAGAATCTACACAAATCCTTAACGGGGCAGGGCAGTTGGCCCGTCGTCTTAACCTTCCGTATAGATCTGGTGGCGGGCTTTGTGGCTCAAAACTGCCCGATGCGCAGGCCGCCTACGAGACCGCACACACGCATAACGCTGCGCTGCTTGGTGGTGTTAACTTTATGCTACATGCCTGCGGTTGGCTTGAGGGCGGTCTGGTTGCCAGTTTCGAGAAATTTGTGATGGACGCCGATCAATTGGGTATCTTGCACCGTCTGGCGGCTGGCATTGCCACCGACGAGAATGCCCAAGCAATGGGGGCAATCCGCGAAGTTGGCCCGGGAGGGCACTTTCTGGGCTGCGAACATACCCAAGCCAATTTCAAAGAGGCCTTTTGGCGCACCGATCTGCTGGATTACAAACCGTTCGAGACATGGGACGAAGAAGGNGCGCGGGATACCCAGACNTTGGCTAAAATTCGGGTTGCCAAATTGCTGAATGAGTATCAGCAACCTCCGCTAGACCCAGTAATAGCAGCGTCATTGAAGGCCTATATCGAGGCCAAAAAGGCCTCGATGCCTGATGCAATGGCCTAAAATCAGGCCTTAAGACAGCTTGGTGCGGGCTTGCATAAGGCGCACTTCACCCATAAGGGCGATCAAGATCGAAACATGTCGGGCGATGCTATAGCTGGCGTCGCCCGTTGTGCGTTTGTCTTCCAGCACGGTTTCTTCTGACATCAGTTTTGCGACCGCTTGTGCGGGGGATGGCATCGATGTCGATCTGATCAATCTTTGTAAATCGCGCTTGCGACTGTAGTCCACCATCCCGAAACGGGCGGCACGGATCAAAAGGCGTGGACGATGCAGGGCTTTCAACAGGCTCATCAGGTCGGTCATTGGTTCAACTCCTTGGTAATGTTAACCATATGATTGCACAATCTAAACGAGTGTTGCGTATTGTCGCTAATGCCCGAACGCAAGTTTCAGAAAAGTTTATTTTTTAAGGATAATGCTAAGGATCGTTGCGTTTGTTAACATTCGCGTAACACTCGTGGCGAAAGCTATCACGATAAAATGGCACAACGTGAAGGAGAGTGAAATGGGGAGGGGAGGGCACTATTGCGCTGCACATACGATCCCGAAATGGGTGCCAAAGGCGGCACAACGCTATCTGCAGCATACGCACCAAGGCGTATCAATCCGTGCAGTGGCGCGGGATGCGGGGTGTCATCCCTCGACTGTTCTGCGCCAGATACGGCGCTATGAAAACCTGCGCGACGATCCGTTGGTCGATGAAGCCCTGTGCCAACTAGGACACCAGCATTTTCCGTCCCTACTTAGTAAACCAACCAAGGAGACGCCCATAATGAGCGCACCAATCCGCCATACCGAATTGAAAACCGACGATGCCACCCTGAACCGCGAGGGCCGCCGTATTTTGCGCCGCTTGTGTGAAACGGGTGCTGTGTTGGCCATTGCCCCAGAAATGGAAAAAGCCGTGGTGGTGCGCGACCTGCCGAGCGGTGAAAGCACCCGCACCGCCGTGGTTGACAGGCAAGTAGCCCAGGCGATGGCATTGAAAGACTGGATAAGCTGCGTCAAATCCGGACGTATTGTGCGCTACGGNATTACCACGGCGGGACGGGCTGCGCTAAAACGCTTGNTGGCCGAGGTGGAAAACACCGGCACCGGCTTTGCCGAAGCACCGGCACAATTTGGCGACCAACACCGTGTTTGGGGTGAAAAAACGGTCTCGGATGGCGGC
>JGI24724J26744_10001572_pt1 | contig 15605 bp, 17 predicted proteins | sample Cruoilmetagenom7_FD_26744 | JGI IMG/M metagenome (IMG submission 26744)
CCCAGCCATGAACAAGGCTTCGTCGTCCGCCATACCTGATGTGGCAGGCGCTTTGCCCGCTGCGGTCAAGACCATGCGCTCCAACCACCAGCGCAACAAACCGGTGACGGTGCGAAACGCATCGTCGGCGCCTGCGCGCGCCACCTTGTCGGCCAAAGCGTGCAAAGCTTGGACGTTCAGGCGGGGTAAGGTGTGAAGCAAGGACAGCAGCTCAGCATACAGCTCCAACCCACCCTCTTCCACCAAACCTAAGGCATGGCCGATGGAACCGTCCGACAATGCGGCCAAGCGCAAGGCGTCCTCGTTTGATACGTCGGGGGCGTAGCTTTGCACCAAGCTGGTGAGCAAGTCGGGCTTTAGGGGCCGCAGCTTAAGCGTTCGACACCGCGAGCGAATGGTCGGCAGCAAGCGCCCGGGATTATGGCTGACCAACAGCAACAACGCGTTTTTGGGCGGTTCTTCCAAAACCTTGAGCACCGCGTTGGCGGAATTGGGGTTCATTTCATCGGCGCTGTCGATCACCACCACTCGCCAGCCGCCTTCGGCCGGGGTCAGGCGCATGAACGCGCCGACTTCGCGCACGCTATCGACGTCGATGACGGTCTTCAGTTTGCCGGTCTTTTCATTGACGCGGCGCTCAACCACCAACATGTCAGCATGACCGCCCGCGACGATGCGTTGATAAACCGGGTTTTCACGCTCGACCTGCAAACTGGTTGGATCAGCAGCGGGCAAGGCGTCGCCGAACAAGCTTGGTCCGGTATCTTTCTTACCGTTGGCCAACACAAAACGCGCAAAGCGGTGCGCCAAGGTCGCCTTGCCGATGCCTTTTGGCCCGGAGATCAGCCACGCGTGATGCATCCGCCCTGAATTGTAAGTGTCCAAAAGAAGCTGTTCGGCCTCATCATGGCCTTGCAATTGAGTGTTTTCGATGGGCCGCGGCGGCCACTCTTCGGGATCGAAGTCCTGATCCATCACAGCTCGATCCCCAACTTAGAGGTGACCGCGTCATGAACCGCCATCGCCACCGCGCCGATGTCGCCGGTGGCGTCGATCACATGGCAGCGCGCCGGGTTTTTCTTGGCGATTTCCAAGAACCCTTCGCGGAGACGATTGTGAAATTCCGCGCCCATGCGTTCATAACGGTCTTCGCCTTCACCGCGCACATTTGCGCGCTCAAGCCCTGCCTCAACCGGCAGATCGAAGATCAACGTTAAATCGGGTTTGGTTTCGCCACTACCAAGCGATGCAAGCGGCGAATGATCTCGCGGTCCATGCCGTGGCCATAACCTTGATAGGCCAAGGTTGAATCGGCGAAGCGATCACACAGTACCCAAGTACCGTCTTTCAGCGCCGGCAAGATGATTTTTTGCAGGTGTTCGTGACGCGCAGCGTAATTGAGCAACGCTTCGGTAAGCGGTTCCCAGCGATTGGTTTCGCCGTTGACCAAAAGATTGCGGATGTCTTCACCGCCTGGCGAACCGCCGGGTTCACGGGTGATGAGCACAGTTCGACCAGACGCTTCAAGCGCGTCTTTTAAAAGGGTGATCTGCGTGGACTTGCCCGCGCCTTCTCCCCCCTCCAGCGTGATGAACCGGCCCCGCGTCATCGCCTCGTTCCCTTAAGCTCTAGAAAGACCCGCCGCCCCACAAGATGTAATCAAGCGCCGCGCCCAAGCGTCCNACCAAGCCAAGTTGCTCGACGGCTTCGCCAGCAAGCAGCGGNATCTCGATGGTCGTCACGTCGGGCGCGGTGATGCTCAGCGTGCCNATACGCTGGCCTTTTTGCAGAGGCGCCGGCACCGGGCCTTCGAACGAAACCTTGACCTTCATTTCGCGACGCGAACGCTTGGGCAACGTCAGCGTCAGATCATTTTCAATGATCAACGGCACACTGGCTTTTTTCCCCAACCACACGCTGGCGTCGGTGACCACGTCGCCCGCTTTGAACAACGCATAATTGCCGAACTCGCGAAAGCCCCATTCCAGCAAGCGCTCAGATTCACTGGAACGCATTTTTTTCGACGGCAATCCGTTGACCACCAAAATCAAACGNCGGTCTTTGCCNCCATCTTTGCGCACCGCCGATGCGGTCAGCCCATAGCCACTTTCTTGGGTGTGCCCGGTCTTCAGGCCATCTGCGCCCATATCTTTGTAAATCAAAGGGTTGCGGTTGGATTGTTTGATGCCGTTGAAGACGAAGCTCTGTTCGGAATAGTAATGATAATACTCGGGAAAGCGCTCCGCCGTGAGCTGCGCCAAAAACGCCAGATCGTGCGCTGTGAGGCGATGTTTTGGGTCCGGCCATCCGGTGGCGTTCTTAAACGTCGATCCGGTCATGCCCAGTTCGCGCGCCTTGTCGGTCATTTCTTGGGCGAAGGCTTCTTCACTACCCGCCAGCGCTTCCGCAACCACGATGCACGCGTCGTTGCCCGATTGCACAATGATGCCGCGGATCAGGTCTTCGACGCGAACGCGCATGCTCGGCTCTAAGAACATGGTCGAGCCGCCGGTCTTGGCGCCGCCCTTGCGCCAGGCATTTTCGGACACATAGAATTTGTCGTCCAAAGACAAGCGACCGTCTTGTAAGCGTTCGAACACCATGAACAACGTCATCAGCTTGCTCATGGATGCCGGCGCCATAGGCGCGTCGCCGTTTTTGTTCATCAACACGGCGTTGGTCGTGGTGTCGACCAAATACACATGGCTTGCTGGCGTATCTAAGGCCCGCGCGGGTTGCACGTAGACCATTACGCTCAAAACGGATGCGGCGAGAACGGAACGAGATAAATGACGGGACAAAAACATACGGGACGTCTTACAGCTTCAAGAGGATGGGGAATCGGCTCAACTTTACGCGCCCTATAGCGTTTGGGCTAGCCCCCTATAGGCGCGAAACATGTCAACTGTGTGTTGATTAATTGGCGACGTTTTCTTCCACCACGGTCTGTGCGCCGCCATATCCGGCGGCAACCACTTGCGGTAACAGTTCATCGGCTTGCGCCACTGTGCTCAATGGTCCGATGCGTACACGGTAGAAGTCGCGTCCGCCCACGGAAACCGAAGTCACATTCACATCGCCTATTGTGGAAAGGTGTTCTTTGACTTTATTTGCATTGCTTGCATTGGAAAAAGCCCCTGCCTGAATGAAGAGACGCGTCGGTGACACCGCGACTTGCGCAACATCGCCAACCTTTGCAGGCAGTACAGCCTCTGCGACAGGTGCATCGACCAGGACCACCTGCTCCACTTCAGCAGGTTTAATAGCTAGCTGTTCAGGGGGCGCTTGCGGATTCGCATATAGCTTGGATTGCACTTTTTCGATTTCCGGTTCCGGCAAAGACTGACTGGCGACAGCTTGGGAGCCGACACCTTCAGCTTTGATCGGTGTTTGCGCGGCGGTGAGTCGGGCCCCTCCAGCCTTGGCTCGCTCGGCCAAGATGCGGCTTTCCTTAGGCAAGATTTGCACTCGCACTTGTGCGGTGCCAGCCTTTTCAACGTCCAACAGCTGTGCTGCGCGGCGCGACAAGTCGATGATGCGGCCGGGCTTGAACGGGCCCCGATCATTGATGCGGATCACCAACGAACGGCCATTGACCAAATTGGTCACCCGCACCACGGACGGCANCGGCAGCGTCTTATGCGCGGCGGAGACCTCCCATTGATCGAAGGTTTCGCCGTTGGCGGTCGGCTTGCCATGGAAATTGGGGCCGTACCACGACGCAATTCCGGTCCGATCATAGGACATGTCTTCACTAGGATAGTACCACTCGCCCTTAACCTGATAGGGCTTTCCGACTTTGTAGTCGCCTTGACTCTTGTTGGTTTCGCCCAGACGTTTTGCGGTGTGCATGACGAACTTTGTTTCCGCACACGCCGCCAGCATTCCGGCAGTCACGGCAACAAGGCTCAATTTGGTGATCAGGCGCATGTAAGTCTCTCAAGCCGAATAGGTATTCGACTGAGTTTGCCATGCCAGTGCTTTCAGAAGTGTAAACGCCCTTTTGATCTAAAGGCCTTTTTTCACCCGCTCTAACAGCTCCACCGACGGATGACCGTCAGGCACCAGTCCCGCGGCACGCTGAAAGTTGCGGATCGCTTCACGGCTTTTGGGGCCCACCACGCCATCCACGCCACCGGTGTCAAAACCAAGCGCGCTCAGGCGTTGCTGCAAATCTTTGCCTTCTGCGTGACTGAGACCGCGACCGCCTTTGGGCCCCAGCGTGGTGAACGCAGGCAGTCCAACAAGATGATCGGCCAGCTGGCCAATGGCCAAGGCGTAAAAGATCGAACGGTTCCACACCATGATGGTGCGGTAATTTTTATAGACCAAAAACGCCGGGCCTTGCGCCCCCGCAGGCGCGATGACGCTGGCTTTCATGTCTGTGTTGGCAGGGATCGGTAGGTTCCCGCCGCCGACTTTTCGCACGCCCAAAGTTTGCCATTCGGCCAAAGTCTTGCGCACCTTCATGTCGGCAAGGTTGAAGTCGAAACCTTGCGGCAAAATCACTTCGCGACCCCAGATTTCATCGCNCTTCCAGCCCGATTTGGTGAGGAAGTTGGCGGCTGATGCATACGCGTCGCCCTGATTGCCCCAGATGTCGATTTTGCCGTCACCNTCATAATCGGTGGCGTAGGCGTCAAACGTTGTCGGGATGAACTGAAAGTGGCCCATCGCGCCCGCCCATGAGCCTTTCATGCGTTCCGCCGAAATATGGCCTTGGTCGATGATTTTCAGCGCTGTGAGCAACTGTTCACGAAAAAACGCGCTGCGCCGCCCGTCGTGCGCCAGCGTCGCCAAGGCTGCGATGGTCGAGAAGTAGCCTTCGGCGAGCCGCCCGAAATCCGTTTCCAAGCCCCAAAANGCCACCAAAAAGCGCGGTTGGATGCCGTACTTATCGCCGATTTCGGTCAGCAGCTTGGCATTTTCGGCGAGCTTTTGCTTACCCTTGGCGATGCGTTGGTCGTTGACCAGCTTTTCCATGTACTTGCGGAACGTCCAGGTAAATTCCGGCTGGCGGCGATCCAATTCGATCACCCGTGGGATCGGCTCCACCCCCGTCAGCGCGGCGTCCAACGTCGCCTCGGATATGCCCTTCGTGCGCGCTTCATCGCGCAACGCGCTCAGCCATTCAGCGAACGGCGGCTGTTGAGCTTGCGTTTCGGCCCACGTCGGCATGGACACGGTCAATATGAATACGGCGACAAGAGTGATGAAAAGCCTGTGCATGGGTGTGGTGCCCTTAGGTTCGAGAATCTTTAGTTGCTCACTTGTGCCACAGCCNCGGTTTTAGGGAAAGGACCAGGAAACGGCTCATCGATTTTGCCGCGCNCCCATGCGAAAACAAGCCCCGCCCATTCGTACAGTGCCTCATTGGCCATACCCAGGCTGCCCGGCCATGTCGGCGTCCACGAAATTTGCCCCCCCGGCAAGGTTAGGTAATCGGTGGGATGCGCGATCACCGTCCAACCGGCTTTACGGTAGAGCCCAACCGCGCGCGGCATGTGCCGCGCTGAAGTGATCAGCACCCACGGTTCAGCTCCTGGCTGAAGCTGGCGAAAGCTCATCTGCGCGCCCTCTTCGGTGTTGCGCGAGCCGTCTTCGAACCACACCGCACGGGTGTCCATGCCGGTTTCGCGCAAGAACCGCTCGGCCACCTCGGCCTCGGTGGGCTTGCGGTCGAACACCCGCCCCTGGCCACCCACATAAACCAGTTTGGCGTCGGGATGCGCGCGCGCAAGGCGTATAAATTCGGTCAGCCGCTCGACATTGCCGCCCACCGACACCTGTTCGCGTTCGCGGGTCATGACGGTGCTGACGGATCCGCCCAGCACCAAAATACCGCCAATCGGCTGGGTGTGATCGCGCGCGGTGGCGAACCGGTCTTCCAATATATTCACCGCCCACGCCCCAAGCGGAAACATGCCCGCCGCGACGTAACACAGCAGCACAAAGCCCAGCAACACACGGCCCTTACGATACCAACGACGCGTCATCAGCAGCATCATGCTGAGCAGCAGCCCTGCGATGAACAGCGAGACGGGATTGAGAAGAAAAGCGAGTAATTTGGTGAACAGAAATGTCAGTGTGGAGACGTCCAAGATGCCCTCAATTGGCGGCTCCTGCCGTTTGCAGCCGCGCGATCATGTTTTTGTATAGAACGCGATACTGCTCCAAGCCCTTTTGGCGGTCAACGGAGCTGAATTTCTTTTTCGTGTGCTGCAACAATGACTGGCCAAACTCGGTGCGCACATTGACCTTTGCGCCTGAACTCAACAACACATCAAACGACGCCAATGACGCGCCGTTCACCGCCGTAACCAAAGCGGTGTGCCCGAGAACATCTTTGCATTCTACATCGACGCCGTGGGCCAATACCTCGCGCACTTCATCGGGCTCATCGAGAAACACCGCTTCGTGCAGCTGCGGGCAAGACCAGGTTTCCGCTTGGGCCGTGGTGGCGGCGCTGAGCGCCAAGATGACGCTGGCGATACGAAAAATGGTGATATGCACGTTAACCCTCCTACCAGAAACGCTCGATATTCATAAAACGTGGAGTGTTTGGCTCTATTTTCAACATTTCTCGTCNCCNTTAGGATCGCTCACAAAAGTGNTGATGGAATCAGGGCGATGTAAGCGCCTGGAAAAAAGCNGAAAAATTCTCTATAATGTCGCGTCTTACGTCACAAGAACGTGGCGGATACGGGTAGAAACCCTCTGTGAAACGCTATTGCCAACCACACAGAGTGGCTTTTGATGATCGACAGTCAGATCCGCACCAGTTATGGATCCGCCGACGCCTCTTCATTGGGGATCGGACCGTCGTCACGCCCCAAAGCTCGCGCCGCCAAAGTTGGCGCCCCCGCACCCAAAGCCACGCAAGGCCCCGGCTACACCACCTATGTCACCACTCAGGCCACCTTGCTGGCCGCTCAAGAAGCAGGCAACGACACCCTTGTCCGCCGCGACAGCCCTTTACGGGTGCAACGTGAGCACGCCGATGAGAATAATGCGAAACAACAAGGCCAAACGGGCTCTGGCGGCGCCGAAGAGTTAACCGAAGACGAACGGCAGCGCGTTCAAGAGCTCAAAAAGATCGACCGCGAAGTGCGCGCCCACGAACGCGCCCACCGCGCGGCGGGCGGAACGCTGACCGGTGGGGCGCAATTCACCTACACCCGCGGCCCCGATGGCCAACAGTACGCCGTCAGCGGCGAGGTCTCTATCGACACAGGGCGCGAGCAATCCGCCGCCGCGACGGCTGCAAAAATGGAAGCCGTGATCCGCGCCGCGCTGGCCCCGGCCAACCCTTCCAGCCAAGATGTCGCCGTCGCCGCCCAAGCCCGACAGGTTTTGAACGAGGTGGCGCAAGAAGCGCGTGAAGAACGGCTGAACTTAAATGAGACCCAAAACACGCCTGTGCGCGCTGAACTGAGCAAAGCCAATCAGGCCTATCGCAACAACGGCGCCGAAGACGGACAATCGTTTGACGCCAACCAAGCCCGCGACGCCTTGTTTTTGAATGCGCAGCAAAGCTTCAACATCATCATCTAAAACTTTAATTTAGAATTTCATACAATTGATTATTCAGGCTTTAAAACCATTTTACGTGAGCGAGGCACGCCTTTGCGCACCAAGTGTAATGTCAAAGCTTCATTAAGAATTTTACGTGTGCTCATGCCGGTTTTTTGCGCCAGATACTTGAGCCTCAAGTACGTCTCATCTTCGATGCGCAACGTCAACGCGACGTCATCCACATGACTTTGCGGACCTGGGCGCGCGTTCGTTTTAAACGGGCGCGCACCAACAAAGGTTTCTGTGCGTAACCGTGCCGTGGCAACCGTTTGAGGCCGCGGTGCCGGTTGTGCAACAGGTTGCGGCTGGTGGTGCTGGGGCTGGTGGTGTTGGGATTGGAAATCTTGCGGGTGCGGCTGTGCGCCCCAAGCCAAATCAGGATTATTGTGTTGAGTTGCGGCGATTGCGGGCATCGCTTCGCCCTTGCGCGCCAGCAACAGCGAAGCGTCAAGGCGCGCGACAGGCCGCGTTGTGGGGCGAGATGCGGGTTTAATGCTGGCCATGTTCGTTCTCTCCTGCCCTTCTTAAATCACTTGGCGCACTTGACGACGGCCAAACACACGCGGTTCAGGACTGCCAGACCGGCGCTCTGACTGCGTTTGCGTCCTCCTATCTTGGCCGGGGCTGGGGTGATCATCGGGGCACTCATCAGGCGAAGGGGCAAAACCATCCCATATGTTTTGATCACTCGGCGGGCTATTGAACGCCATCGGCACGGGATCAGGTACGCGCTCCAGCGGTTTGATTTGGGTCAGCGGGACGTGCTGTGGATCGGAGACCTCAGCAATGATGTCGGGAGCCTCTTCGTCTTCATCGCTGCATTGTGGTTCCGCCTTCGACAGTCCATTCGACAGCGCAAATGGCTGCTTGCCGGTGGACAGCCCGTCGTGGCGATTGGCGGCGTCCAAACCGATCACCGTCGGCGTGACCTGAGCGTTGAGCCGCGCATTGATGTATTCCCACAAGCCCAGAATTTCGATGGCCGACTGGCCGTTTGGCTCCAACTCCATGGCCGTGCGGCCATCAATCATGGCCGATGCGAACAGCGTGCGGTGATGCACGGTCACCGGCGCCACGGTGCCGTGCTGGCTCAGCGCGATCGCGGCTTCAAAGGTGATTTTTGCCCGTGGCGAAGCGTCGTTGAGCACAAACACCATCGGCTTGGCGCATGATTCAACCAATTTCACCGTCGCCCCCACGGCGCGCAAATCATGCGGGCTGGGCTTGGTCGGCACCACCACATAATCGGCGATGCGAATGACTTCGTGAATCGCACCGGTGATCGCAGGCGGGGTGTCGATCACCACGGTGCGCACCCCGGCTTGATGCAGGTTATCGAGATGGGCGCGCAGCTCATGCAACGTAGTTTTGACGAATACAGGAGTCGGGTTTTCACGTTCGTTCCACCACGCGGCGAGGCTGCCTTGCGGGTCGGTGTCGATGACGGCAACGGGACCATGACCGCTGCGTTCGGCTTGCACTGATAAATGGCCCGAAAGCGTGGTCTTGCCCGAACCGCCTTTTTGCGAGACGACGGCGATGACATGCATGGAAGGTCTCCTTAGGCTTCATCTGACTTTCGATAAGCTTAAGGTGATGGCCAGCGCCGCGACTATGACGTCAATCACTCGATAAAATTGTCGGTAAATTCACCTAAAAGCGCTTGATGACGAAACTGGTGATGTCATCTGACTGTGGGGCGCCGTCGGTGTGACCGCTGACGAAGGCGAACACGTTGTCGGTCAGCGCATGCGCGGACAACGAACGGTTTTCCAACAAGCAGTTGATCAAGCGCTCTTCACTGAACGGGTTGCGCTCGGCGTTGAACGCTTCGGTCAAACCATCGGTGTAAATGAACAGCGCATCACCCTTTTCAAGCTTGATTGCGTCTTGTTGGTACGGCACGCCGTGCTCAAACCCCAGAACCACGCCACCGCCCGTTTCAACGGGCGTGAGGTCGCCATTTTCGTGCACCAGATACGGCGGCATATGACCGCCGTTGGCAAACGTAAAATCCCAGGTATCAGGATTGAGCACGCCATAAAACGCGGTCACGAACATACCCGGAATGTCGTGACCGATTAGCAAGCGGTTGACTTCGGACAAGCATGCCGCCGGTCCCGGCTGGCCCTGCGCGGCGGCGCGAAACAGCGTGCGCACCACCGCCATGTAAAAGGCGGCGGGAACGCCTTTTCCCGACACATCGGCGACCACCACGGCGATGGNGCCGTCGTCGAGGTCGAAGAAATCATAAAAGTCGCCTCCCATTTCCTGCGCCGGGGTGGTTTGGGCAAACACTTGCAGATGTTTCGAGTTGGGAAATTGGGCAGGCAGGATGCGTTTTTGAATGGTACCCGCCAAGTCCATTTCGCGGCGAATGGCAGCCAGTTGCGATTCGGCGCGCCACGCCTTACGTCGCACTTCACAGTCGGCATAGACTTTTTCCAGGGTCGCCAAAAGATCGTCCATCGCCACCGGCTTCGTGAGGAAGTCGATCGCGCCTTGATTCATGGCGGTGCGAATGGCGCCCAAATCGCGGCTTTTGGTCACGGCGATACGCGGCACCCGCAGACGCTTACCCTTAAGTTTGCGAAAAACGCCCAATCCACCAATTTCTTCGCTGTCGATGGTCACGGCAGCGATGTCGATATCGTCCAAATCGGCCATCATTGTAAGCGCTTGAGCTTGATCGTGAGCAAAAACGAAACGGGTCTCATCATCACCGGTGGCACCGCCGAAATGGGCGCGGATGTGCTGTTCGAATTCAGGGTCGTCGTCGATAATCAATGTCTTGGGCATCGCCCAGGCGTCTCCATGTTCACGGGCCACCCCCGGCCCTGTTGCTTTGATAACACCAAACGCAGGTAAAGCCAAAAACATCCAAGGGTTACAAATACATGAAAAGCGGTTGAATATGTGGCGCGTTCGTGGCTGAATCAGCATCAGGCATCAAAAAAAATCATATGCATCTGCCTACACACACCAAGTTCTATGCCTGAGGGGGCCTGAGGGGGATTTATGGCGGCCAAAGTTGTCTGGACCGATGATATGAGTGTTGGCTGTACGGCGCTCGATAACGACCACAAAATTCTCATACAAGCGCTTAANGATTTCATCGACGCCTTGGAAAATGACGAAGGTGTGTTCGTCACCGATGGCATTTTTTCGGTGCTGTTGGACTACACCAATTTTCATTTTTCCCGTGAAGAAGCGATCTTAGAAGCGTGTCATTACGACGATCTGGCGCGTCACAAGCAGACCCATATCGAGCTTAAAGAGCAGTTGATGGACGCGCGGCGTCGCTACATGCTCAATCCGTCTTCGGACTTGGAAGAAGAAATCCGCGAGTTTCTGCTCAACTGGCTACAAACCCACATCCTCATTCGTGACATGGACTACAAAGACGTCGTGGCTAAATCAGGACAAGATATCGATACTATTTTGGCCACAATCCATTAGTATCCTCGACCTAAACCTTCCCCCCACGGCAATCGGATTAAACACATGGGACAAGTCGTCAAATTTTTCGGNTGGCTGGTCATGGGCATCGGCGCCACGCTGGCGGTGTTTAGCCACTTAACCATGGGGTTTGTGTACGGTTGGGACAAACTGGCCCAGCAAATTTCAAACGACCCTACCGGAACGGCGCTGTCGGTTTTGGCTTTGGTTCCGGGTGGGCTGCTGTATGGGTTTGGCGTGTTGCTTGAAAAATGGGCCATACGCTCCGACGAGAAATGGGCGGAGCAGCAAGCCCAAGCCCAAGAGGCTGCGAAAACACCTCCCCCTCAAGTCGAGTCTTGAAAATACTCCAGCTGCCAGGTCATTTCTTCTTCTGTAAACGGGTAACCACCATCCGCGCTGCCTTGAACTTCGCGTGGCGGAATTTTGGCGATACGCTTTTGCACCAAAACCGCTGTTTGCATGCTCAGGTCGGCTTTCCAGCACAGCGCCACCACCCCTTTTACACTGGCGACGTCAATGATCTGCGCCACCGTGCTCATGTGAAGGCCTGATTTCAGCACCAGCGCGGCTTTGACGAATTCCGTCTCTCCGCTTTGGCTGGCTTCACGGACGGCCTTATCGCCAAGCTCTCCGTGATCGTACAGTTTTTTCGCCCGTTCCCCCGGCGGTCCGCCTTCATCGCGGTTGCGACTACGTTCTGCGGCTTCCATGCGCCGTTCGAACTCTTCACGCACCGCTTCAGCCACGTTGTCGCCCAGATCTGAGCGCAAGGCCAGTGTATCGAGCAAATTGTCAGAAACGTATTCCGCCAAGCGCAACACCGCTTTGCGCGATAATGTCGGACGTCCAACCAAAGGCTCGTGCCAAGGCTCAATATCGCGCGCCCGCTCAACGATGCGGTCGAGCGTATCTTCACGGATTTGAGCTGATTTATTGCCCAACATGATGCNAATGGCGTCAATGTCTTCGGAAAAGAAGATCGCGTCGCTGAGGTCTTCGCTGATGTTCTTGCGTTTGGAAATGACGTTCAACGCCCCCAGAACCGGGCCAGACGTGATGATTTCGAGCAGATCTTCATCCGTGAGAACGGTCGAGTGCTCCAACACCGGCGCGCACACCACCAAGTCCACATCACGCGCCAGGCGGCGTATGATCTCTGGCGGGGCGTTGGCGATATCTTTGAGGGTTTCGGACAGAATGCGCCGAACCCGCGTGGCTTGGTCCTTGACCAGAAGCTCCAGAACATGATGCGCAAGCTCATGAACTTTATCCAGCTCGGCCTCATTGAGGCCAGGGATCAGTTGGGCGATTTTTTCGGCCAAGTTAAAACGCACCGCGACGTCATCGTCGCGTGACAGCAGAAGATCGGCTTGGCGCGGGGTCGAGGCATTTTTCGCAATCGCGCGGCGCACTTCGGGCGCGGGATCTTCGGCTAGAAAATACAACAGTTCCGGGGCCAAATCTTCACGTTTGGCAAGTTTGAGCCGCACCTTGACGTTTTTGTCTTTGGCGAGTTTTTTGGCCTCATCATAGTCGAGAGGTTTACCGCGAAACGTGTTNACCAGCCCTTTAAACACCGTGTGCAAGCTCCCCTTCAAACAGCTTGGCTATANGGCGCCGCCAAGCAGCAGTCACCTTTAGATTTTTGCTTAACCTCATACATGGCGCTGTCGGCGCGCGCCAACAGACTTTCCAGATCTTCATTTGTTTCGGGACGGTAGACCGCGATGCCGATGGAAATACCCAAGGGACGATCCGGCGCGCCTGACAATTCGCGCAACTGTTCGGAGAGCACCAACAATTGGCGTGAGCGCGCCACAGCCGCATCCTCGTCCATGCCATCCAGCCACAAGGCAAACTCATCGCCGCCCAATCGCGCAATGACATCGCCGGGACGCACGAAATCGTACAACAGATCACGCAGTCGCATGATCGCCTCGTCTCCCATCAAATGTCCGTGCACGTCGTTGACCAACTTGAAGTTGTCCATATCGATGTAAAACAAAGCGCCGCTTGAATCATCGCGAGCGAGACGCTGAAAGCGGCGCGGCAGTTCTTCATCGTAAAAAGCACGGCGGTTGAGCAAACCAGTCATTGCATCGGTGCGCGACAAACGTACGATGCTTTCATGGTTTTCGATCTGCTCAATCGCAATGCCCAGCTGATTGGAGATGTCGTTGACCAGCAAACGGTCATCGTCGCTCCAATCGCTACGTTTCCACAAACAGATGACGCCATTGATTTCACCACCGTGCAGACACGGCGCAGCGATCACCCGCCAGCCTTCGATATCTTCTTCGCGCAGCCACGCGTTCTCTTTAGAAAACGTCAAGAACCCTTCGCCGAACTGCCCCGGCCCGCCTGTGCCGAATTCGGCGGTGGGTTCGAACTCTGATCGGGCGTCTTCTTCTTTACCAACGGTCATACGCAGAACGCGACAGCCGCTCGCCCCCATGGCCCGCGCCGTCGCGGCGGCAGCGGCGCCCAGCATATCGGTCGGATTGATTTCGTCGCGAATGGTGTTGACGATATAGCCCAAAACCTGTTCGCGTTGATGGGCATGAGCCAGCGCCACGGCGCGTTCGCGCTCCGACGTGACATCGCGACAAACCCCACGCACACCAAGCGGCGTACCGTCGTCTTCGAAAAAAGGTATCGCCGAAACCACCACGCACGCCATGCCGCCGTCAGCGCGATGCATCCACACTTCCATGTCTTCGACACGGGTATCGGACAAAAACGGAATCGGTGCGTATTCTTCTGCGCCGACGACAAATTCTTCGGGCTTGCGTCCGATCATATCATCCGCCGCATAGCCCATCGCGCCCGAACGCGAAACGAAGATGAAGCGGCCATTGCTATCGACTTCCCAGGAAAAATCGCTGGAAACTTCCACCAAATCCTTGAAACGTTGGCGCGATTCAATCAGCGCATCTCGCAGGTTGCTGTCGAGCGTCTGGTCGTGAAACAAGAACAACAATTTGTTGCCCAGAACCTGCGGAATGAGGTTCAGTTGATACACCGCTTGGCCCGAAAGCCCTGGCAGGGACAAATTGGCCGTCACCACCTTGGCGTGATCGACCGCTGTGGAAATCAGCTGGTTCAATTGATCGTCGGTATGGCCTTCGAACAAAAAGGCGATATGCGTCGCATGGCGGTTGGCGACCGCGTGATTGCTTTCCAAGTCCAACAGAACCGCCGCTTCCCCATAGCCCGACACCAATAAAGCTTCCGGACTTAACGCATCGCTCACGACAACGTCCGGGGCCCCTCGCTCGTGTTTCGTGGGGGATACAATCGTTACATTGATCGGTTCTGATCTTGTCATGGATTTCATATTAAACGGTTTTTCCCTGACTTTTCCATAATCTAAAGCGCGTTATCTCTGTCTTTGGGCAAACAAAAGCCCCCTTAGGGGGGGCTCTCGTCATGGACACGTCATTTGCGCATCGAATTTGAAGCTGCGTTTGTACCAGCCGGGATCAAGCCAAACCCCAATAGGACGCCCGGCGACAATGTTGTTTTTCACAGCAAACGAAATCCGTTGATGATCGGCCAGACGCAAGCGGCGCTGCCCGATTAAAGACTGATCGTCTGCGTAATAGAGCCGCAACAAGCCGGTGCGCGGCCACTGCTCGCCGCGGTTAGCAATCTTAAACACCGCGCCCTTTTCAGCGCAGACTGAGGAAACCTCAATGCGCAAGAGTGCTGGCGGCGCCGCAGCGATTTCCGCCTGGGCGATGAGTTCAACAGCCCCGGATTTCGGCGCAAAAATCAACGAAGAGGTGCAAAAGGCGATGGTGCTAACGATCGCTTTTGATCGCAACGAAACCCGATGGCGCATCGGGGCCTGACAGCGTGATTGTTTTGAATGCTTCAAGGTCGACGTCCTGTCTCTATATCNAGCGTCCTTCTGGACGCCAAGCCGTTACACCGAAATGCAAACACAGCTTTCAATAACAGTAACTTATAGGCCGTTCACCTTAACAAATCGTAACCCAGCCCCTGGACATCCGTGCATTGAAGCCCTAAATGCCAGGGATAAAGCTCCCGCACCCGTCCACCACAAACTTGTCGAGATCACCATGTATTCAATGAGCGCCCAAAATTTTGAAAATTTAGCCCAGAAATGCGTCATGTCTGGATTCAAGCATCGCATGCTTTACGTCTTTGTGCGCGTCGGCACCGTTTCCGGGGCGGGCGCCGATGATGACGCCATCATGGTGCAGGTGCTGTTCGACGCCCACCAACCCGCCGCTCACGGCATGACGTTCAGTTCCGTGCGCGAAACCGCTGATGCGCAAAGCACCGACTGGAATATGGTCATTGTCGGCATCGCCAAGAATTCCGACGCCAGCTTGCCCAGCGAAGAACAAGCCCAGGCTATTTTGGCCGATATGCGGGAAAAAATCATGGTCGGCGCGGTAGACGACTATGCCCTGTTGGACCGCGAAGGCAATCCGGTTGAGGTCGAAACCGTTGAGGTCGAAACCGAAGACGCGCCCCTCACCAGTGGCCCGGCCATCAACTGAGCGTGCATTGCGTGTGCCGATGAGGTGCGCCCCCCC
>JGI24724J26744_10001573_pt1 | contig 15599 bp, 15 predicted proteins | sample Cruoilmetagenom7_FD_26744 | JGI IMG/M metagenome (IMG submission 26744)
AAAACCCGTGCTCGGGTTTGTAACCCAAATGGCCTGGTCGGGAGATGGTATGAATTTCCTGGAAGAAGAACTAATCAGCAGTGGATACCGCATCCGCTGGGCAATTGAATTTAATATGCCCAATAATATTGCCCTTCCCATTTTCCCGCTCCCTTATTCATCTGATACCAAAAAATTCAAGCCGCAGCTGAAAAAATGTTCTCAGAAGATTGTAGATTTGTGCGTGAAGATCGCGAACAACGAGGACTACCGTAAGCATGACCGCTGGATTCATGCTGCTTCCGCGTGGATTCAGAGAGGCCCTTTCCGCCTGGTGCATGATTGGGGCAGGAAATTCTGGTCTGTTGAACCTGATGCTTGTACTTCGTGTGAACGCTGCGCGCAAATCTGTCCGGTTGAGAACATCCGCATGCAGGATGGGCTGCCCATTCACGGCGAGAAATGCGTGTACTGCATGCGCTGTTTCAATTACTGCCCCACGCTCGCTATTCATTATATGGGGATGAAAAATAAACGTGCGAAGAAAAAACTCCCTTTCCAGGGACCTGTGCCCGCTTTTCGTCCGGAAATGATTACAAAGAAATAAATTTATATCCAGCTTTGAATAAAACATGTGATGATAGATTAATTAATAATTGAATTTAATCGCCGCATCGGGTATAAATCAGCTTATTAATTTCAACAACATAGAAGCCCCAATACAAAATGATTAAACTTCCACAAACCATCAAATTAAAAATCAAGCAATACGAATATGCATCTCTGATTCCCCTTTGGATCAGTACATTCATCGACATCATTGGATTCTCAATCCTGATCCCGTACCTGCCGCGTTTCACATCTGATTTTGGAGCTTCCTTGTTCCAGGTTGGACTGCTTCTCTCCGCAAATTCTTTCTTCAGCTTATTTGGCAATATGATTTGGGGTTCATTATCGGATAAATACGGGCGCAAACCCGTTCTGCTGATCTGCCAGTTCGGAACTTTAGCCGGTTTCATCATTATGGCATTTTCTACAAATTTAACAATGCTATTTATTTCACGGATCGTTGATGGAATTTTCGGCGGTAATTATCCGATCGCGAAATCTGTGGTGGGAGATATTGTCCCGCCGGATAAACGCAGCAAAGAGATGAGCAATATTGGCGTGGCATGGACAGTCGGCAACCTGATTGGCCCTGGAATTGGCGGACTTCTTTCTGGTTTTGGAATATTGGGCCCTGGCTTATTTGGCGCGGGGTTATCATTGATCACGATTCTGATCACTACATTCATATTTAAAGAAAGCAACCCCCGCCTGACGGGTACCGCATCCGCATCCGAATTGACCGCCTTCGAAAAGAAAAAAGCGATCTCTTTTTCTCTTCTCAAACAGCACGATCCGCGCCTCCTGATTATCCAGAATTTGTTTAACAATATATCTTTTTTCATATTTATCACTACAGTCTCCATCTTTGTCGCGCAGCGATTTGATCTCTCTACCGCAGAAATCGGGTGGATGATCTCTTCAATGGGGTTGATAAAGCTTTTAGTAAGATTTTTAATATTTTCACCCATGCTGAAGAAATTTGGTGACAAAAAAACCATTCTAATCGGTTTTGTTACATTTCTCGCTGCCTATACCTGGCTAATCTTCGTTGATCAACTATGGGAATATATGATCATCTTTGTGCTGGTTGGTTTCGCGTCTGCGTGCACATTTGCTGTCATGAGCGGGATGATGAGCAGATCGGTTGGGAAAGAGCGTCAAGGAGAAATGATGGGGTTAAGCACTGCAGCGGATAACGTTTCACAAATTCTTGGCCCCACTCTCGGAAGTTATCTATTATCCCTGCCTTCCCCTTTCTTTTACGGGGTACCAACCGCTGCTTTCAGTTTGGCCACGCTGCTGTTGGGTTTTATTCCACTCCAAAAAGAGTAAATCCCATCTACCAGCACAAAACGCGGCAATATGAAGACATGATTTCTTTCACCAATCATGCATTTAAAGAGAGATGATATATACTGTCTATGAAATACTCGTTATCAGAAAAGGAGCAATAATACATGTTCAAGAAAATGTTTGGACCAAAAAAAGTGGAAGGCGTAGGTACACCAGTCCCCATTGATGAGCTGCGTAGTGCGCTGTTGGATTATTTTCCGAAGGAAGGAGAGATCAACCAGTACCTGAAGATCGAAAAAAGTGACAAGACTCACGAGGGATTCGCAGCCGTCTGGGAATTCTTCATCCGGCAAAGCGATGATGAGGGATTCAAACGCAATTATTTACTGCAGCACACGGTCTTAGTGGATATCCGGCCAGAGGAGAAGGCCGTGTACATGAAGAGCAAGCACTTCGCGCGCACGAAGCGTGTACCGAAGGATACAGAAGTGTACGACCCCTGGTTCCGCCAGGTGCGCATCGGGAAATTGGCAGACCTGAAAACAGAGAACATCGATAAGATAAGATTCTTCTCATCCAAAAAGAGCCTTGAGCCCTTGGTTATGCAGACCACGAATATGGGCTGGGACGCATACTATCCAAAGATTTAATAATTAAAATAGAACCCAAACATGCATAAATTATGCATGTTTGGGTTACAAAATAATATTCAGTGGTTAGTTATCCCATCGAATTATTTTAACAGCTATATTCTTCAATCCGGAAAAATCATTTTCGCATAAACCAATACCAATTGGCTGGAAATCGCCAGTAAGTTCTTTTTTCATATTTTTGCAGCGAGAAAACCCCGGAGAATTTTTCCTCAAGTTCCGCAGGATAAAAGCCAACTTCTCTCCTGCCCTGTTTTCGGGTAGTGAAAGCATACAGAAGAAGAACTGCGTTCCTTTTCAAAACATGAGAGACACCGGTGATATAGGTTTCTTGATCAGCTTCGTTTAGCAAATGAAAGCAGCCAATATCAAACGCAAAATCATATTCTGGAAGCTTCAATTTTTCCAACCGGGTGACATTCCCAACCAGGAAATCTGTTTTATCGGCCACTCCCGATTTTTCGGCGGCGACTTTCGCGCTTTCAATGGCTGGCCGCACAAAATCCACTCCTACAACCTGCCACCCCTTCTTCGCCAGGGCAACTGCGTGCTCCCCTTCACCACAACCTAAATCCAAAGCATGCCCTTTTTTCATACCCTTTACGGTTTCGAAGATTTCCACTGGCGTTTCTTTCAATTTCCAGTCTGTGAAGCCAAGTGAGAATGCAAGCGAATAGATTACTCTCATCATTATGATACCCCTGGAAATATTATAAACGGAATCGTATCTTTTTTCCCGTTTATTCCTTCAAGCGATAGTCCCGTATATATCCACCTTTCATTTCATGCTAACACTCGCTTTTATATGGTATAAATCATCTAAGATTCAAAAATCATGGAGAAAACAAGAAAATAATGATAGGAAAAATTCGAAGAGTGGTCCTAGATACATTAAAACCAATGGAACCAACAATTATTGAAATGGCAAAAATGCTCAGCTTGATTGATGGTGTCGCCTCGGTTAACATCAGCATTGCTGAAATTGACCTGAAAGTAGAGAATGCCAAGATTACGATTGAAGGTGAAAATATCAATTACGAAAAGGTTGAGGAACTTATCAAGGATATGGGCGCATCAATCCATTCAATTGATGAAGTTGTCGCGGGGAAAGAGATCATTGATGACGCGGAAACCCTGCAAGGTTAATAAATTAATCCCTAATTAAGAACACAATATGGAAGACGGAGACAAAAGCAAAAATCCAGTTCGCCGTTTGCTGGATCAGGCGAATCAATATAACAACATTGCCAATGTGGGGGAGATAGCCAGGCGATATTTTGTAATGAATGCCTTTGATGGCGTTTTGACGATCATCGGCATGTTGATGGGAAATATGGCCGCTGGGGTTACAAGCCCAAACATCGTAATAACAACCGGTCTATCCACCAGCATTGCAATGGGTATATCTGGATTATGGGGATCTTATCTCACAGAATCTGCTGAGCGTAAACATGATCTGGACGAACTCAGCAGCAGCACATTGACAGATCTCAATAACAGCCGCATCGGCCGTGCGTCGCGCTACGCAGCAGTTACAGTGTCAATTGTTGATGGTATCTCCCCATTATTAGCCGCGCTACTGGTATTAATTCCTTTTTTCATCCATGGAATTTTTCCGAACATCCAGGTCGTATATTACACTACCTTGGGTGTAGCGCTTGTCACATTATTCGCGTTGGGCGTGTTTCTTGGAAACATTTCCAAAGAGAATCTCATCATCAGCGGGATAAAAACTGCCATTGCCGGAATCGCATCTATTATTATCGGCAGCTTATTAAACGGCAACCCCCACTAACAAAACCCAATATTTTCTGGATTGGCATCACCGAACCAAGCAAAATGCCTGGTTTTTTTATTAAAGCAACTATTTTCAGTATTTTTCGTAAAAAAGATATAACAAAAATAAATATTTGTATTTTGGAGGTTCAGTAATTATGGAAAATAGACGAGGTATGGTTGGAGGATTAATCCTCATTTTGGTAGGCGGGTTCTTTCTCGCGGTACAGTTGATGCCTGAAATCTTTGGGTATATATCCTGGCCATTTCTAATAATAGGCTTGGGCGGTGCGTTCTTATTAGCCGCATTATTAACACGCAATGGTGGATTAGCGATACCGGGTTGTGTGCTCGGTGGCATAGGCGGAATTCTATATTATCAAGCAACCACAGGTGAATGGGCCAGTTGGTCGTATATCTGGACATTGATCCCTGGATTTGTCGGCGTAGGCGTTATCATCGCTGGTTTACTATCACGCGATCGCCCTCATTTTGATACAGGCGGGTTGATACTTATCGCGATCAGCGCAATGGGATTCTTGATATTTGGCGGTATGTTTGGGTTAGCACTCGATGTAAGTACATTGTGGCCTTTATTTCTGATTGGGATTGGCTTTATCATTCTGATCAGCGCAATCTTCCGCAAGCGCTAATATATAATTAAGGGATGGAGGAACTAAATTTATNCAACAATACTTCCATCCCGCAAGNAACCTTTAAATGGCTGCTTGGCAGCCAAACTCCCTCGATCAGGTACCTGACATTAACCAAACTTCTGCATCAAGGATTAAATGATGCTGATGTTTTGGCAGTTCGTTCGCTCATCCCTACTTCCAATCCAGTTAAGGCGATTTTCTCCAAACAAGACCCGGAAGGATTCTGGGTTTCCAGCCGCCATGATTACTCACCCAAATATCGAAGTTCTCATTGGACGATGTTCTTACTGACAGAGTTAGCCGTTCCACCAGAATTTCCCGCCATGCAGAAGGGCTCAGCCTTCTTACTAAACAGAAATTTATCTTCTTTTCCATACAGTTACAAAGATGAAGAAGAAGGATTATTTGGTTGTTTTTGGGGAAACTGGCTGCGCTATCAACTGTATTGCGGGAGATTAGAGGATCCTTCCGTACAGCATGTGATTCGGGTTACCTGTAAAGATATCCTCCGACTGGGGAAATGCAGGTATAACTATGATCTACCCTGCGCGTGGGCAGTTGTTCGAGATTTGTATGGGTTGGCGCTGATCCCGGAAAGTCAACGCAGCGCGGAGGTTGATATCGCGATTAAACGAGGAATCCAATTCATGATTGAGGATAATGATCTGCTCACAGCAAATTATCCCTATCAAGAGCAAATTCATCCGCTGTGGTTCAAATTAAGTTTTCCTCTTTTCTATCACACGGATATCTTATTCGTACTGCGGGTATTAAAAGAGCTAAATGCACTAGACCACCCAAAGGCAGCGCCAGCATTAATATGGCTAATGGACAAACAGACCAAGAAAGGCATATGGACAGGCGGGAGCCCCTTTAGGAGACGTACTCGGCCGTTCCTTGTCAATCCAGACACCGTCAACCATTGGATCACGCTTCAGGCAGCAACCATCTTTTCTTAGGCAAATTAACCAAAGATGTGAATGATACAATTCGATCAGTATGCCCTACCCAAAACATTTAATCCTGAATATTGGTGATCTTCACCTACCGCAGTATTTACCCGACGCCACTTTTGGGCAGGTGCGGAATTTAAGTTCAAAAGCAACTCAAGCATGCGGGATAGATGCGGTTGTGATGAATACCTTTCATCTTATGCAAAAACCCGGCGCAAGCACGGTCAAATCGCTTGGTGGGCTTCATAAGATGAGTGGGTGGAACAAAGCCATTTTCACGGATTCGGGCGGATTTCAAGCATATTCCCTGATCCGACAAAACGCAAAATTCGGCAGTCTTACTAATAACGGCATCTCTTTCTACCGAGCAAACAGTAAGAGAAAATTCTTACTCACACCAGAAAAATGCGTCCAGCTTCAAGTAAGCTTCGGCGCCAATGTCGTGTTTTGCCTGGATGACTGTACGCACATTGATGATCCCCTTAATGAACAGTCCATTTCAGTTGAACGCACCATCCGCTGGGCAGGTCGATGCCGCAAAGAGTTTGACCGATTGATGGGGGAAAAAGGGATTTCTTTAGAAAAACAGCCAAAGTTATTTGGCGTTGTTCAGGGCGGCCAATCTATTGATTTACGTAAGCAATGCGCAAATGAATTACTTAAGATTGGATTTGATGGATACGGTTACGGGGGATGGCCTTTAGATAGCAACAGCCAGCTCGTTGAAGATATGCTCGCTCTATTGCGATCGCTCATACCAGAAAAATATACAACTCATGCGTTAGGCATCGGACATCCGCCATACATTGCCCGTTGCACAAAGATCGGTTATGGCTTGTTTGACAGCGCAATGCCAACCAGAGATGCACGCCATGGGCGCTTGTATCGTTTCTCGCAAGATGTAACTCTTTCATCAATTGAAAAAGGGGACGATTGGTTTGAATATATCTACGTGAATGATAAACGACACATCAAATCATCTACTCCAATCGAGGAAAACTGTGATTGCCCAACCTGCGCACATTATTCTTTGGGATATTTAAGGCATTTATTTAAAAACGACGATGGTTTATATCGTCAACTGGCGACACAGCATAATTTAACCTTCATGGTACGGTTGATGAAACTACTGCGGGAGATTCTATGAAGAAATTTCCTGATGAAAATGCTTTAGGGGATCTGGTCCGCAAGGTCCTCGAAAAGCCCAAGTATCAGCACATACATAAAGGATTAATTGAGACCGTTGCCATGGCAGAGCTGGCTAAAGGCCGAAAGAAAAAAGAAACACAAAAAGCTGTCCTTAGTAAACTGCACCAGATTGGCGCCGCTTATTTTTCACAGAAGCCAGATTATGAGAAATGGAAGAATGAACTCGCCTTTCTTCCAGATGACATCCATTCAGATCAAACCAAANCATATTGTGNAAAAGTAATGGAGAGTCACTATTCAACTGATGAGAGATTGCCTATCCTGAACGATTTTTATCAACAAATTCTTAATTCGATTAAACCGATCCCGTCGATTTTAGATCTTGCCTGCGGGTTAAATCCCCTCGCGTTACCATGGATGCCGGTTGACAATGAAACCCAATACTACGGTTGTGATATTTTTGTTGATATGATCGAATTTCTGAGCACTTTCGCCGCTCATTTTGGAATTCACGCAAAATTTGAAACATGCAATTTGCTTGATGCCGCTTTCAACACCCCGGCGAAAATCGCGTTTCTATTAAAGACAACACCTTGCCTTGAACAGCTGCGGAAAGGATTCATCCTGCAATTGCTTGACGCAATCCCGGCAGAATATATCCTTTTTTCCTATCCTATGAGCAGTCTTTCTGGTAAATCAAAAGGAATGCGCGAAAATTATACTGATCAATTCACATTCATCATTTCCAGTAAGAGTTGGGAGTATGAACGATTTGAGTTTTCAAGTGAACTCGCTTTTTTAGTAAAGAAGAACTAAATGACCGACGAAGAACTCGACCAGATTGCCCAACGCATCGCTAACAGTAAGAAATATCATCCATTGAAAATTCCCCGGGAAACGATTTTAGATCTCCTCCAGATAGAATTAGCGAAGCATTCCAAAAAAGCAGAAGCTATTAAGATGGTAAAAGCTAAATTGCATAATATTACTGCCCCATATTTAGATGAATTGGATTATACGAAGGCAGCCCAAGAACTCGAACAGGTCTTTTCCAACATGGACAGAAAAAGCATCGAGGATATTTGCATTCAATTTCTACAAGCTCACCATTCTACTAATGAGCGCATNCCATATATGAAAGAATTTTATGCTTATATTTCTAACAAAATCGGGAATTCCTGCTCAATTCTCGATCTTGCCTGCGGGTTGAACCCGTTCGTGATCCCGTTGGTTGAATTTCCATCTTCAATCTCGTACTTTGCGTACGATATTCATTCACCTCGAATAGAATTGATTAACAACTTTTTTTCCGGTCTTGGAATCCATGGGATTGCTGAAACACGCGATATTCTCATCCAGCCGCCGCTGCAAAAAGCGACTGCAGCGTTCCTCTTCAAAGAAGCTCACCGTATGGAAAAAAGGCGCAATGGTGCCAGCCGAGATTTATTGAGATCATTAAATGTTGACCATCTTTTCATATCCCTCCCCAACCACAGCCTGAACGGAAAATATGATCTCCGTGATAGAATGCGAAGACTCACAAAAAATTCCATTCAAGGGTTGGGTTCAATTTTGGAAATCGAGGATTTTCCATCGGAAATGCTTTTTTATATCGGATTGAATAATGGCAAAGCATAAACAGCATCCAGCAAAACCCAACCCGGTAATAGATCCATGGATGTGGGCACGGGATTACCTTTCACCCCTGGAATTCGATAATTTAATCGCTTCGTTAGAAAAGGAACTATCTATCTCTATGCGCATTAATCAATTGAAATCGGATTCGAAAACCATCACCAGAAAATGGGAGCAGGCTTACGAATGGGCTTTCTCCTCAATCCCATTCTGCGGCAGCGGCTTTTGGATTGCGGACCCTTACGTTTCTCCCAGCAAAACGATCGAACACCGACTTGGTTATTATTACATTCAGGAAGCAGCTTCCATGCTGCCCCCTGAATTATTTGACTTTGATGGGTTAGATCATCCATTGATCCTTGACATGGCTGCCTCCCCTGGCGGTAAAACTATCCACCTGGCTGACCGCACAATGGATAAAGGATTGATCATAGCCAATGATGCCAGCCGGTCGCGCATCCCCGCGCTGCGTATCGTCCTTCAGAATTGGGGCGCCATCAATCAGGCAATAACTAATACACAGGGAGAATGGTACGGCCGGGCTTACCCAGATACATTTGACGCTGTTCTGGTTGACGCTCCCTGTAGTATGCAGGGACTTCGCACAAGCCCCTCACACAGTATGCGTCCTATCACAGAGAACGAAATCCAATCTCTTGCCAAACGCCAATTCCATCTCCTCGAAAGCGCCTTGCAGTCAGTGAAAATTGGCGGGCAGGTAATATATTCAACCTGCACACTCTCGCCACATGAAAACGAAGAAGTGGTTTCTCGCATCCTTGATAAATACTCGAAAGAGATTGAGATGGAGGATATTCAGGACAAACTCCCATCTCAGGCACCCACGATATCATATTTCAATGAAATACAATTTCACGAACAGGTAAAATATGCTGTTCGCATATGGCCGCATATCTTTGGAACAGCTGGCTTCTTCTGCGCAAAATTCATTAAAAAAGGAGCAATTCCTTCAGGGAAACGGATGGATGGGCGCGGGAAAAAACCGAATATGAAAGGTGGTTATTTCAACGAAAGAGAATCACATCATCTAACGGATATGATCTCCAGTCTCTATGGATTTGATCTGAAAAGCATCATTGATGATCAGTCCCTGGCATACTGGCAGTATAAAGATAATATTTACCTTACACCCTCTCAGCTGGTATTTCAATTCCCCGAACTCCCTGTTCATTCAATGGGCATGTTAGTGGGAAAATATTTTCCAAAAGGATGGCAGCCGTCACATGAATTTGTTAGCCGATTTGGAGACTTATTCACAGAAAATATTTATNTTCTTGGTATTGAACATCACGATGCATGGATCAGGGGCGAAGATATCCGAGGTATTAAAAAAACAAAGGAANCAACTGGGAAAATCCTTATGATCCGGGATGCCAGTGGGAGAAATCTTGGGCGAGGAAAAATGCTCTCCAACCGCTTGAAGAACATGCTCCCGACCAGATTATTCTGATCGCTTGAGATCACTTAATTCATACATCACCAAGGCGGGAAAAACGACCGCGGCTGTTTCCATCCTGAAAACATGGACTCCCAATGATACTGTTTCTGCTCCAGTTTGTTTCAATGCCTCTATTTCACTCTCAGAGAATCCACCTTCTGGGCCAACAAACAATCCCAGAGAAGGTACACTCTCCAACCTTTTCACAAGATGCCTGGTATCAGAAAGCGCATCTTTAAGAATCCGATTGCCTTCCCCAACCCACGCTGCGATCACCTTATTTAATGAAGCGGAGGCGATTTTAATCGCACTAGGCAATGATTCAGGTCTATGAAGTGTAGGCAATCGACTGCGACCGCTCTGCTCCGCCGCCTCCCTTATGATGGACTCCCATCGAGTTTTTCTCTTCTCGCTCATTTCAGAACTTTGAACTAAAGATCGCTGACTGATAAAAGGGTGAAACGCGTTAACGCCTACTTCAGTCCCTTTTTGAAAGATCCATTCTACTTTTTCCCTTTTTGAAAGAGGAAAATATAAATGCAGGTGTATGTTCAACCCGGATTTCACTTCACTAACTTCAGTGATCTTCCCGATTGTTTCTCCTGAATCAACCTGTGATAATTCAACCTGATAAGCATTACCCTCCCCATCCAAAACTATTACACAATCGCTCTGTTTAAGCCGCAGCACATGCTGGATCTGATGTGCGATATCTCCAGGAAACTTGATCTCTTTGGAAGTGGGATCAATCTGTTTGATGAAAAAACGGTGGGTTCCCACTATTTGCCCTTTTCTTTTCTCTGTCCACTTATAACGATCGTGTATTCCCCCAGTAATTTGTTCTCTGATATTTGCTCAATTAATTCAGATAATGACCCCCGAAGGACTGTTTCAAATTTTTTTGTCAAGTCATTTGCGATTGCCCCATGACGATTACCATACACTTGCAGCGCATCTTTCAAGAAATTTATTAGGCGGTGAGGGCTTTCATAGAATATTAATGTGTGGGGAGAATCTTTATCAACCTCCATGAATCGCATCCGTGCGCTGGATTTTCTCGGAGGAAAACCGCGGAAAGTAAATGCGTGCACCGGCAGCCCAGAAAGAACCAAAGCCATAACCAACGCTGTTGGACCGGGAACAGCAGTTATTTCAATATCATTCTCTAATGCAGCCCGTACGAGAGTGAAACCAGGATCAGAAACTGCCGGTGTTCCAGCGTTACTGACCAAAGCAACATCTCTGCCCTCTTTTAGTTGTCCCAAAATACGCGGTAATTGTTTCTTCTCATTCTGCTCAAAAAACGAGAGCTGCGGTTTACTAATCTCAAAGTACTTCAGCAGAATACCCGTTTTTCTTGTATCTTCACTAATAATGGTATCCACTGCTCGCAAAGTATCCAACGCGCGCAGCGAAATATCCCCTAAATTCCCGATTGGTGTGGAAACGATATATAGCATGCTCTAATTTAACCACAAAGTAAAAAACCGGATGTCTTTACGCACTGTGTCCATCACTTCCACAGGTATTGCGCACGAAAACAGGAAAGGCGGCTCAACTTGGAACAAAACTATTCATTCCATCTATCAACTTTCTTAAAAGAACATACATGATCATATAAATCATAAGAAAATCTGGCTTATCAAAATTGACAGCCAGATTTTTTTTATTATCGATCAACTATGGATTAATCGTCACCGGACAGATCATAACACTCTGTAAACTCCTGGCTAACGAGCCAGCTGCAGCCGCAATATTCACAACAGAATTGATCATCGAAATCCATGCAAACGCCTCCACAATCACAAGGCGGTGGGGGATCATCTGGTTCAGGCGGTTCAGCTGTAGCTGCGGGCTCAGGAACATAACACAAATTGGTCTCATTGCCTGTGGGTTCAAAGCCATATGCCAGGCGGCAGGTGTTGTCCGTCAGGTATAAATCCTTAAGTGGATAATCCGCTACCTCGCCAATAGGGGAACCGGCTTTCGTGAGCGTAAAGAAGTCATTGTAATCGAATTTGGTCGGGTCTTTTACACCGTCATCCGCCCACCCGTTCCACAAGAAAGCTTCCGCATTTCCAAGCACGGATTTTTTTATCGCCAATTGGATCACAGTGTCATCTGCAGGGTCTACCCGCTTCCAGGCTGCATCTGGATCATCCAGATGGTCTGGTGAGAAAAGCAGCTTCTCATAACTATCACCGCTGTAATTGGGTGCCTCTGCCAGCAATGGGCGTGAACCGCCCAAATCATCATTGGCATCCTGGTAAATAAACACGTCGGTGATACTCCATTCGGTGCTGCCATCCCCCAAAGCCCACAGCAGAAAATCACCGCGCCCGTCTCTGCTGATATCCAACTCAACCCCGTAATACGCTGAAAGCATATTGGTCTCGGAATTCACGTCGCTCAGGTGCAGTATAAAGTAGTAGAAAGTCGAGTCCTTACTGATCTCCACACGCACCAGGTCCACATCCGGGCGGTAGATCATCTCCTCGGCGGTAAAGGGTCTTTCCAGCAAGTTCTGGTTGAGATAATCGCCGCCGTTGGCACGCTTCTGGCCAGCCGTGCTCGCGGAATTGGTTTCTACCCACCACTGCGATACCCACCCTGGTTGACCTGGTAAGGTTGTATGTTTGATCTCAATGGTGTCTGTGGTTTCTTCTTGATTGGTATCAGCCGGCTGCTCGAGGGCTTCAATGGTCTGCTGTATATAAATCGCCTGCAGCGTCTTTTCCGCGTCCGAAGAGCTGCCGCCCGCGTCAGAAAATATTTCGCAGGCCCCAGTGACCAGGAGCAGCACCATGCTACCTGCAATGATTTGTTTGCGTGAAAATTCCATTGTTTCCTCCTTCAATAATTACTCGTGGTTAATTATTTTCATTATACAGGGTATGAAATTTAAATCAATATACTGTTCGTAGATAAAGTTGTTGTTCTGTTTGTTTAATTGAAGTTTATATTTGACCAGTAAAATCTACCGCGAACCTTATTTGTTCAGCAATTTTGATTTGGCTTTGAAATCCAGCCAAATTCAGGATATTCAACAGTTTACACAGTCGGTCTCAACGCCCATTGTGCCCACCTGGTATCACCCGCGTTGCACCCGCTTACACACGAACAACGTACATACTACTGAATTATCACTTGAAGATTTTCTATCCGCAATAGAAAAGGNTGCTTGATAGTAGCCAATGAGTTAGGGGTAACTGATGGGGATTGACAGACCGGTATCAAACCCGCAATTTCCTGTTCCACAATCTGTGGCGGAATTGTCCACAGCGCATAACAGCACCTGGTTCAGCATTCCTATCGTGACCAAGAATTATTCATGCTGGCTCAACAAAAAAGATGTGCGAATCCAGGCAAACCTACTCTGAACATTGCCCAGTTTGCATAATACATCTATCCTTCTAAAACATGGACTATAATCCAGTGCTGTCAGAAAAGTACCAGTATTGGTATGAGTAGAAGGATTATGACTGATTTGGTGATTAATGGAAGAAACATAGCCAGCGAATTGCTGACATTTACGCAGGAATTGGTCCGCATTAAGAGTTTTTCTGGACAGGAGGAGCGGGCCGCGAAGGCCATCGCTTCAAAAATGGAGGCTTTGGGCTATGACGAGACCAAGATCGACCGCTTCGGGAATGTGCTCGGGAGAATGGGATGCGGAGAGAAGGCGATTCTGTTCGAATCCCACACAGATACAGTAAAAGTGTATGATGAAGACCTGTGGGATGTGCCCGCATTCAGTGGTGAAATAATAGACGGTTTTCTCTGGGGCCGCGGTTCTGTCGACATGAAGTCCGGTATTGCCGCATCAGTTTACGCCCCAGCGATTGCGAATAGTTTAGGAAAGATTTCAGGGAAGACTGTATACGTTTCGTGTTCGGTGTTTGAAGAGGATTGTGATGGAGAAGGTCTCAAGCATATGCTTGAAGAATTCAACTTCAAGCCAGACTATGCGGTCATCTGTGAACCTTCAAGCAATCAAATTACCACAGGCCACAAAGGCAAAGCCCAGATAATCATTAAAACAAAAGGGGTCTCAGCCCATAGTTCAGCGCCCGAAAAAGGGGTGAACGCCATCTACGAAATGACTGATATTATTAAGAGGGTAGAACAAACCGACCTGGACCTCATGAAAAGTACTGGCAGAAGAGGCACACTCGTCCTGTCGCGCATTTCAAGCACAGGTGTATCTCTGAATGCGGTACCCTCGGAATGTGAGATTTACCTTGACCGTAGAATGGTCATGGGCGAGACAGAACAGACCATTTTGAATGAAGTGGGGAAGATTATCGCAAATACGAATGCGACATGGGAAATCGATACTATCCACAGAACAACCTGGACTGGCGAGGCAATCACTTACAAGCCCCTCCACCCGGCCTGGGAGATCAGCCTCGACCACCACCTCTCTAAAGCTTTCATCAAAGCTTATACTGAAGTGTTCGGGCATGCCCCTGAGAAGTTCGACTACTGGGATTTCAGCACCAATGCGGTAACGCTTATCCGTTTGGGTATCCCAACGATCGGTTTTGGACCCGGCGAGCACAAACTTGCCCATATGAAGAATGAAAAATGCCAGGTGAACCAGATCCTGGATGCCTGTGCGTTATATGCAAAGGTAATTGACACAATTTAGTCAAACCCAATACCCACGACAATCAGAACCTATGATGGTATTTCCGATCATCGATAGCAATTTTATATGTGTCCTGCTAGGGTGACGTGGGTCGACTGTCCTGATGGTTTACAGGAAACCCACAACATCCTGTTCCACAGACAGGGGAGAAACTGTCCACAACGTATCACAACGTTCTTTGTGTCCGTTGTTTCCACAGGGATTGCACGGCGAAATAGGAAAGGTGACTTATTAAACAAGTTCTATTTCGATTGCTCTACATGATAATCCTACAAGAGTTCGGATATATACAATAAGAGAACTTCGTATTCAAAAGGAGAGGCAAAGATAGATATCGATAGTTTATAGAAACCGTATAGTGAGAGAATCCCATCAATTTTGTTTTATTGGCTACGCAAGTATATGGTTTCTGTTAATTCGGCTTATAAAGTACCTGCGGTATGATTTGATATAATTCAACTTGGATGGATAATTTGATCAGATTCAAGCTCCAAAAGAAATAGTCAGGACTATTCTTTCGGGTCCAAATTTATAATTTCTAATACTTGCTCTTTATATCGTTTTGAAAGGATCTTTCATGACTGACGAAACACCCAAACCAACTGATTTTATTCATGAAGCAGTAGCTGAAGATCTGCGAAATGGACGCTTTTCGTATGTAAAGACCCGATTACCGCCAGAACCGAACGGTTATCTGCATATCGGTCATGTCAAGGCGTTTTTAATCGACTATAACATCGCTAAAGACTTTGGTGGGGAACTGGACCTTCGATTCGATGACACGAACCC
>JGI24724J26744_10001575_pt1 | contig 15590 bp, 20 predicted proteins | sample Cruoilmetagenom7_FD_26744 | JGI IMG/M metagenome (IMG submission 26744)
GTGCTCCTTTCTCTATCGTAAGGTAGTTCTCTTACTGTCGTAAATCGTGGTCCACAAACGGCACAAGCAATAAAGGGATAATTGTAATACTTTTGTAGATCTGGATTTCGCATGTCTCTCAAGCAATCATTGCAAATTGCAATATCCGGTGGTAAAGTCAAACTTATACCCCTCCCCTCTTCACTTTTTCCTATAGTTAAACTAGAAAATATCTTATCAGATTCAGCTTTAATAATTTTTATATTCTCAATAAAAGCTATTTTTGGTTTTGCTTTCTCAATTTCCCCCAAAAATGCTTCAAGATGCTCCTCTTCACCTTGTAAGGCTAATCGAACTCCAGCATTGCCTCTATTTACTATTTGACCTTTTAAATCAAGCTTTCGAGCCAAATTGTAAAGGAAGGGACGAAATCCCACCCCTTGAACTATTCCAGTGATCTCTACATTATAATTAATTTGCTTCAAATGTCGACTCTCATTATCATTCTACAAATTAAACCTAATATATTAAAGAATCCTTAAAAGATAAAATTAATAATTTATTAGAATAAGAAATATAGAAAGCTATCTATGATATATATAAAATATCGCATATGTACCCTCTTGAGAAACCATACATTGACCAATAGGATTGAGTGGAGTACACATTTCGCCAAAAAGCTCGCACTCATTTGGGTATAGTTTACCTACTATATTAAAGTCTTCTCATTTCTGAGAAAGCTATCCAACAATTAATTAATAGTTGTTTTTTAAATTTCGAGTAATTTCTTCCATGTAGATTTTACTATCATTGGAAGCTGTAAATATTTTTCCTTTTCTAATTTTCTCTGAAGTTAAACATTTTATTAGCTTTAACTCTTCTAATTCCTTTAGTGTTCGACTCACGTGAGAAATCGTAATCTTTGTTTTCGAAGAAATTTGCTTGGGACTCAGGGTTTTCTTAGATAAAAGTACAAAAATATCTAATCGATATTTACTAGATATAAGTTTTGAATATGTGTCCCAATCTATTTCTTTATTCATTTATTAGGATTAGGTTACACGAATATAAGAAATTGCTTACCAATAGTTTACCATTTTTATACCAAGAATGCTCATTTTATGACTGCTTTTATCGCTTTCGCAATAGCGTTAGCCATTAATGGAGGGACTGCATTTCCGACCTGCTTATATTTATCGTTCATATTCCCAAAAAACCGATATTCGTCAGGGAAAGATTGAAGTCGAGCAGCTTCTCTAATAGAAAGTGCTCTATTTTGGGTAGGATGAATAAATCTTCCCGGGGCACTTACACAGCCACAGTTACCCGTTATAGTGTCTGCTGGTTTATTTAAATGAAGTCTGCCATATATATTTGGATATCCTCCTTTTAACTGATATTCTTCTGGCAAAGAAGCGTGATTTTTACCCTGTTCAATATGAGAAATCCTTTCTGTTACTAAGTCGCTATGATTTGGAGCAATATGCTCGTAAAGTTTATCTGAATTTTTCCTCAAGTATTCTTGATATTGTGTTTTAGGAGGTTTATTATAATCCATAATCAAATTGCTTCGATTATTGTCATTGAAAGGAGTAATATCTAGTATATCTGATAAAGCATCCTTAACTTTTAGAAAAGGCGGTAAGGAATCTACATCAAAAAGCGTTTTTTGTTTTGCTTCTTTTCGATGAGTTTTTTTAATTTTTATATTTTGAACGCTACTGTCCTTTGTCCCTATGAAGAAAACTCTCTGTCTCAATTGCGGTACTCCGTATTCTGCAGCTAGAAATACTTGTATTTTACACTTGTAGCCAATGTCGTTATACATTTCTTTAATCTTCTCCACAACTTGTCCTTTACCCATTGTTAGTATCCCTTTAACATTTTCCATAACAAAAAAGGTAGGTTTAAAATATTCTACCCATTTTATAAAGAAAAAGACTAACATATTACGGGGATCGTCTGGTTTCCTGTTTCCAACTGACGAAAAGCCGATGCATGGAGGTCCTCCAATTATTCCTTCGATCTCCTTTCCACCAATATATGTATTGTCAATCTCCTTGCAATCCAATTCCGTAATGTCTTCGTTAAGGCTTAAACATTTAGAGTGGTTATATTTATATGACTCAGAATAGTTTTTTTCCAACTCTATTGCTAAATCTATCTTAAAACCTGCTAGTTCAAACCCGTGAGATAAACCTCCTGCTCCTGAAAATAAATCTATAAGTATTTTTGATTCACCATTTTTATTGATAACGCATTTAAGGTATACTATTGGTAACTAAATTAATTTTATTATTTAAATAAAAAATAATTACACGTAATAAAAAGTTATAAGACCTTATAATTTTTTAATTTATGAATATAGGTTTATTAATCCATTATTTTTTAATTTAAAACTCGAAGATAAAGCTATTATCCATCTAGGATTTATTTCCTATTTATTGTCATATTCCAATTTAAGAAATTCATACATTTTCTTCTGAATCTTCTCATTAGACTTAAGGATAAACTTTGGATCAGCGATTCTGATAACACGCCCTTTTTTGTCGTACTCAAAATAATTCCTGTCTGGACGATTGCATTTTTCACATTGAGGGATTATATTACCTATTGTGGGAGATTTATCTGGATTCATATGTCCTTTTTGTAATTTCGTAATTGAACTTGGATAGTGAAAGTTCGGTTCTCCTTCTTTTGATCCGCAGGTAGCACATCTAAAATTGTAATCCTCTTTTAACTGTTCCCAATCGTCCTCGCTCACATTAGTTTCTCTTCTCATTTGGGTAAAATTAGGGTAATGAGTTTCAAGAGAAATAAGCTGATATTCCCCACTATTTATACCTAATTTTTTGGCTTCTAAGTCACCTCTTGTTCCAGAAAGAATATACCAACCTTTTTGAGCACCTAAATGTCTCGCTTGTTGGACATCATTCGTATCTGGATAGAATTTCTTGATGAATTTAGTTAATTCCGTTTTGCTTACTTTTTGATTAAATTTTTTATATAAATATATAAGCACGAGAGCGTATTTTGTGAAGTTGTTGCCCCTTCTTAACCTCGGTAGTTTAACTCCAAGATCTTCAAGATTGTTCTTATGTATTTCTTTAAGTTCTTCATAAGCGCGCTCAATTTCACTATCTGTTAGATTTAACATTTAAAACACACTTAAAATTTTATTTTTGCTAAACTAACTTTAATTTGATATAAATGTAGTTACATTAAGATTACCAAGAGGTTACCATCAACTATTTTGGGTTTCTATAATAAAAGATATCAAAAGAAAATAGAGGATTTTACCTAAAGCATAAATGTCACATCTATTATCAACATGCTACAGATTCATGGGCAGAGGAAAAATACGATAAAGTTTTTCCATGGTCAATTTAAGCTATCTATGATAATTATAAAATATCGCGCATGTACCCTCTTGGGAAACCATACATGGGCCAATAGGATTGAGTGGAGTACATATCTCGCCAAAAAGCTCGCACTCGTTTGGATATAGTTTACCTACCATTATTAGATGGCACGAACATCCCGGTGGAATATCTTGCGACTTTTCAATTTTAATATCGAATTTTTTATCAGCATCAAATTTTTCGTACTTGTCTCGTATTGCTAAACCCCCGTCAAGAATTCTTCCAATCCCTCTCCAAGGGGAGGACACTGATTCAAAAACTTCTGAGATAATGTTTTGAGCGATTTTATTTCCTTCTGGTTTTACTACTCTCGAATATTCGTTTAGAGTTTCGAACTTTTTGTTCTTATTTTGTTGGAGTAGCATTAAAATACTTAATAAAATATCGTTAGGCTCAAACCCAGCAATTACATTTGGTACTTTATAAGCGTCTGAAAATATTTTAAATGGTTTTAAACCAATTATAGTAGATACATGCCCTGGCGAAATAAAACCATCAATATTTAGTTGCGATTGGCTTATTAATAGTTCTAACGCTGCGGGAATGAGCTTATGAGCACAAATTACCGAGAAATTAGAGGGGGGCTCGCTTTTTATTTCGTAACCGATTAGGGGGGCTGTAGTTTCAAAACCAATAGCAAAGAAAATTACTTCTTTATCGGGATTCTTTCTCGCAATTTCGACCGCNTCGTGAGGCCCATATACGATTCTTACGTCTGCTCCCATTGCTTTTAATTCTGCTAAAGAAAGGTTGGTAGCTGGTACGCGTATCATATCTCCAAAAGTAGTTATTATGGTGTCGTCTCTCTTCCCAAGCTCAATTGCTTTGTCGATATCTGCAGCGGGACATACACAAACAGGGCACCCCGGACCTGAAAGGATTTCAATCTCTTTAGGTAACAATGGTCTTAACCCATACTTCGAAAGAGTGTGTTCGTGAGTGCCACATACATGCATAAATTTAACTGGTTTTTTTATTTCCTTTACAGTTTTATTTATTGACTTAATTATTTTTTCTGTGAATTCTTTACTTCTCAGAATATCTATTCCTAGAATGTCCATTTTAACTAAATTCTAATTATTTCTTGTTGCTCAAATAATAAAAGATTAATGTAGAATAGTAAAATAAATAATTAGAAACTATTAAAAATAATTTTTTTAGAAAATCATTTAAATAATATTTTAGTTCTATCGAAATCCTTCCCTTCAAGATATTTTTTAAGGTTACCCTTCTTAATCATAGAAAAAATAGAAACTTCTAATCCTTTCTTAATATAATCTTTGACTGATATTAGTGATAAAAGCTTTCCCCTCATCTTCCCCGTAGCATCTTTATTCGTTTCATCCATTTTTTGGATTATTAACTCTATTTCATTAATATTAATTTCTTTAAGTAATAGAGCTTCAGGACTCTTTTTTGGATCATTTTCATACACACCATCTACATCAGTTGCGAATATAAGTTGCTTAGCATTTAATTCACGTGAGATTAGAACCGCTAACTGATCTCCACCACATACGCTAAAACCCATTTTTGTATCATACATCATGTCACCTCCTATAAGAGGAACCATTCCCAAAGACAAAAATCCTTTTAAGGGAGCAAAATTGTAATTAGAAATTATCCCTTTAGCACCAATAACTATCGAAGAGGCATGCATTAAATTGACTGGAACGCCAGCTTTTAAAAAACCCTCAGCAACTAGCTTCCGTAGCCTATTGACATTATGTTGTGTTTCAGTTAAATTAATCAATTGCTCTGGATTTTTAAATCCTCTGTGCAGCTTATATTTTAGGACCGGAGGATGACCAAAAGAGCCCACACCATGAATTATAACTAAGTTTTGAATTAAATCAGAATTCAAACAGTCTTTTATTTCACTAGTAAGTGTATGTAATATCTGTTCCTTAAATTTGTATGGCGTAGATTTATCAGTGAGTAATGAACCTCCAAGTTTTAACACACATAATCCATTTATTGTCATAGAAATTCATCGATTTCAAATCTTTAAAAAGAATATGGCCAAAAATCGGGAAAGAAAACGATGAAAACTAAAATTACGACAATAACCGCAATAAAAATTGTGATGTTATCAACTCCTTTAGGTGATATAGCTTCCACTATTGTCGCAACTATACTGACAACTACAATGGGAAGGAATAGGATCATTATATTAAAAGTCGAAATCTCAAGTGAGAAGATCATTACTAGAATACTACTAACAATAATTGAACCGAATAACATTCCCAGACTTCCTACGATAGTTTTCTCACCACCTTTAATTCCAAATTTCTTTTCTCCACCAAACTTCCGACCAATAATATCAGCGAAACCATCACCACCAGAAACACAACCAATGATGAGTAACGCTGTAGGGATAGCATTTCCTATACCACTTGCTGGTACATAAAACCAAAATAACGTCATTAATGCCATTACAATTGAGTAATAGAGCGTACCTTGAAGTAATTCTTTTGGATCACCAGAGCGAGACATTGATGCAACAAAATCTTCGTTTTTCATTATTCCCGTACCAATTGCTACGAATTGCAGTACGAACAATAAAGGTACTATTAAAGCAATGTACCTGCTAAAAAATTCACCAGAAAATAGCATCCACATTAATAAAAAAAGGGGTCCGGAAAGTATATGAACTAATTTTCTCGTAATTATTTGAGATAATTTCCCTTTTTTTTGTAAAATTGCGTTAATTTGAACTACTGCAAATAAAACGGCAATTGTTAGGATCATTGCAATCACATCCCAAAGTATAGCCCAAGCACTATCAAACGGATTAAATACCATTTTTAATCATTTTATTTTTATTTTTATAATTAAAATAAGGTACACTTTACTATATTTAAAACTTTCTTGATTTTAGTTTTAGAAAGAAGTGTGAATCATAGTAGAAGATAATCTCGACAAATCTGGACCCTTTATTGATTATTATCGTATTAGAATGCTATTTTCCTTTTAATTGGAATAATGTTCTTGCGTTAGTATGTATTCAATCGGAATAGCGGCAACATTATTGGGAGTCTGCGTGAAAACGCTTCGAAGATGGGATAAAAGCAAAAAAATCGCGTGTTTTAGAACGGTTGGAGGGCACAGAAGGTTTCCAATTAAAGAAATTAATAGGATCCTAAATCGTAAAGAAAAAGACGATATAAGCGGTCAAAAAGGGTCAGAGAAAGCCTGTGCTATATATTGCAGAGTTTCGTCCCATAAACAAAATAAAAGAGGCGATTTAGATAGACAGAGCGAACTATTAAAGAATTACGCAAATCTACGCGATTTTAAGCTAATCAGAACTTACAAAGACGTCGGCTCCGGGTTAAACACCAATCGGAAGGGATTATGGAGGTTAATCCAAGACTCTAAAAAAGACCTGTTTTCTGCGATTTTAATTAATTATAAGGACAGATTAACGAGATTCGGCTACAAATACTTAGAAAAATATCTATCCGAATTTAACGTTAAAATTATTTGCGTTAATAAATTAGACGATAAAACTCCGGAAAGCGAGCTTGTCGAGAACCTCGTGGCAATTGTCCATTCTTTTAGCGGAAAGTTATATAGGCTGAGAAGAACAGAAAAAGAAAAAAAATAGAAAACCTTTTGCCCCTTAAAATTTAAAAGATTAGTTATATTTTAACTTAATAACTTAATTTGGATTTCTTTTAGACAAACAAAGTCCATGTCTGCATCAATTATAACCCGCAAGTTCTCGTTGCTCCCCGACGCTTCAGACATAACCTTAAAGAACAAATCGTACAAAGAGACCACCGACCTTCTCGTTAAAATAAGAGCGTTGAAAAACAAGTACGTCTCTTTAATGGTTACCGACGTTAAAGCCAACTCGTATAATTCGTACGATTCTACTTCAATGAGTAGGTTTCGGCAAGCCGTCTACGACCGCCTTAATTTTAGCCGGGTTAAGTCCCCTCAGTTTCAATCGATTGAATTGAAAGAGAGGGCAAAACAATGCGCTTTTTACGACGCTTATTTAGCGGTACGGGAATGGGTTAAGCGTACGGAAAACCTTAAAACAATAATTGGTGCCCTAATAGATAAGTTTAAGCACGATAAAGGGTTTGCGTTGTCTTTTTTGAGGGGCAAAAGATTCAGCTCGAAAGAACTAAGCGAAATTAGAAGTGCGTTAAGTAAGGATTGCTTTAAAAAGAGGCAATCTTTAAGCGTATTCTTTATCAATAATTTTATCTTGCAATTGCGCAACCTTTTTCTTGCTCAGAACGATTTTGAAAGTAAAGATTTATTTTCGGATATTTCTTTAACTAACCCGTTACAAGCGTTAGTAAGAGAAACGTTTAAGTCTTTAAAACTTGACGATTATTTGCTTGAGGAGGTGGCAAATAGTTTTTCTCGAACAAAAAAGAAAAAAGAAATCGCCGTTCTTCCCTCACAATTAGCAGAGTACGTTCTAGACGGCTACTTCAGGAAAATACGATGGCTTACCGGTANAAAAGCGCGGCAGATAATCTCACTTAGAAATAAGTTAAAAAAGGAAAAAGGAAAAAGCAATTCTAATAAGTTTGTAAAGCTTACTAAAAGTCTCCGTAGTTTGGAAGACTCTCTCTCAACATTTATGGGGGATGCGGAGTTTTCTTGCGAAAACGAATTTAAAAAAAAGCGCAAATTAGTTTTAGCTGGTCCTAAGAGGGCGCTTTTAGAAAAGATAACCTGTTTAGATTTATCCCCATTAATTACTAAAGCGTATCAAAAGGAGCTTTTAGCTTTTCAGCAAAACCCTAACCATTACGTTCTTAANAGAATTTTTAAACCCTATTTCCCCCGGATAAAAATAGGAGCGATAAATTTCGATTCGTTTCTACAATATTTCGAGACTAAACTTCAATATAAAGTACGAGACTTATTAAAAGAGCGTTTTATCTCCGAGCAATTCGTATCGTTAACGATTAAGCAATTTCAAAAAATTCAATTAGACATTTACGATTTAATAAAAAAGCCCGAACATAAAACCTTATCGATTTCTATCGCGAATCGAGATGTGTACAAAGAAAAATTTACCGCTTCTCAGAGTGGAGAGCAACGTAAGTATTATAAAATTAAGATAGGGCTGATTTCACATCAATTTCAAACCTTTAAGGTAAGAGATCGAAAAGAAAGGATAAAAAAGCTAAAAGAAAGCAGTTTTGAACCCGCCCTGCCGTCAATAACTTTAAAAAACCGCAAATTACTCCTTAACCTTCCTTTTAACAAACTAAAAAAGGATAGTTCGAAACCATTCAAAGTCGAAGGTAATTCCGACGTTGAGATGGGAATAGATTTAGGGTTAAAGCATTTTGCGGTCGTATGCGTAAGGGATAAAAGGCAGGACGTAGAATTAGCGCGTTACTTTCTCGGACCAAGGCAACTATTTGATATGAACTTTAGTTTAGAGGACGGTAAACTCTACGATCGGAATAGATTTGGAAACGAGCGAAAAGAAGAGGCTCTCTCGAACGTAAAATTAAAGTTAATACGGCTTCGGGAACAGATCGTTTTTCTACAACAAAAGAAGAACAATTACGAGCAGCGTCTATTACAACGAGGTATTACATCTTATCGGGCTAAACTAAAATGGAACAGAACGAGGAGGAGCTTATCGTTTTGTTGGGATAGGTTAAACCGAATCAACTTACAGATCGTTAATCACCTAAATAATTACGTTGTAAAGATTGCCTGCTTCTGGAAGGTCTCGGCGATTAAAGTAGAGGACTTAAGATGGGCAACGCACGCTAAGAAGCGGGACGCCGGCAAGTTCATGGCGTTCTGGCAGACCCATTGGTTTTACTCTCAAGTTCAAGACGCCGTTAAACTTCAATGCGATTTACAATCCATTAGCTTTCAAAAAGTTCCGGCAAGAAATACCTCCAGGAGATGTTCTCGCTGCGGAGAGCTCGGTTCAAGGGCGGGCAAGCGCTTTTCCTGCTCAAGTTGCGGTTTGAAATTGGACTCCGATTTAAACGCGTCCAGAAACGTTGCAAAGTACCGGAATAGTAATCCGGGTTATATAGACTCAAATTGACCGTTCCTATATGGGGCGTTCACGACCTTCAGTTACAGGTCAAATAAAGAGGATGTATAAGTATGTCCAGATTTTAAGTAACTGTATAAAAATAATCCTACGATATTTTAATCTTATCGCAAGGGTCTAATATATTAAATAATAGAATTTACTTAGGTAAGATAACTCATCAATAAAAATATTCCTAATATCGAAAAAAAAGAAGTTTATGAACGAATATCTGTACCAATTTAATGAAGTTATGAGTACGCGTTTAGAAGGTTATGAGATGGTTCAATGGAGAAGAAAAATAACTCGAAAATATTCATGGGCAGTACTAAATGAAAAAGCTTTACAAATAATAACTAAATATAGTCCTCTTATAGAAATTGGAGCTGGTACGGGTTTCTGGGCAATGTTGTTGAAAAATCGTGGAGTTAAAATAATAACTTAAGATTTATATCCTTTTAAAAAAAACTTATATCATAATCAAACTCAATGGTTTCCAATTAAAAAAGGAACACCTTTAGTATTATAAAATTATCTCGAAAGAAATTTATTCCTAGGTTGGGGCCCCCCTTACAACGATAAAATGGCGTTAGAATGTTTAAAGTGGTTTAAAGGAAAAATTATAATATATATCAGGGAAAAAAAAGGAGGATGTAATGCTATAGATAAATTTTTTGAGGTACTTGAAAAGAATTTTCAACTAGTAGAAGAGATTAAGATTCCCCAATGGTGGGATGTTCATGACTGTTTAACCTTATGGAGTAGAGCTAACTAACAAATTCTGGAATTTCCATCTTATTATGGCTCAATCCTTTTTATTTCTTTAATTTTATCAAAATCGTCATCAAAACTACAAATTAAATCAACATTATTTTCTAAAGCACATGCTGCATGAATAGCATCCCTTGGACGTATATTATATTTGGAGATTAATTCTTGAGCCTTGTTTATTGTTGATAAGGTAATATTTTTTATTATTAAATTAGGAAAAATAAGAAATTCTTTTCCTTTCTCAACTGCTACATCTTTTCCAAAGTTAACTTTTACTATCCATGTAAATTCATCCCAAGTTAAAGCAGATGTGATTCCTAGAATATCTTTTTTTATTATTCTTTGTAGAAATGTGTTAGAATTCTTTGCCTCTATGTTTTCTTCTAAATTATATAACACATTATTTATAAAGATATTCGCATCAATATACATCATTTCTTTAATATCGTTCATATTGCTCATCAAGAAGTTTTTTATAGTCTATTTTTTCCTTCAACTTTTTAGGTGTCTTTGTGAAATGTTCTAAAAAATTTTCATCATTTTTTGCCGCATACATAATAATTTCATTTCCGTTAAATTCTATTATTATCTCACTACCTGGTATTATATGTAATAAATCTCGTATATCTTTTGGTATAACAACTTGACCTTTTGGCCCAACTTTCCTTTTGATTATCATAATTTAGAAAAGTATAACCAGTTATTTATACTTTTTCATACTTTTAATTCCAACTATATTAATGTATATCTATTTAACAAATTATAGGGCTCCGGGAATATTCATAATATATCTAAATATATCTATTGAAAGTTTAGCAAATTAGAATAATGTAAATTATCTTTTTATATATAGTAGAAGTTATTTAAGATAATTTATCTCTATAACTAAAATATATTCAATTTAAATTAGAAGTGATACAAATTGAAAAGCGAGTTACAATTAAAAGAAGAGATTAAAGAAAAAATAATTTCTATTCTTGTAAAGCATGGTATTAAAAGGATCTTAGTTTTTGGATTATATGCTCGCAATGAAGCAACACCAATAAGTGATCTAGACTTAATAGTAGATTTCCCTGAGGGAGCTAGTTTGTTAGATCATGTTGGTATAGAAATGGAGTTATCTGAAGCTTTAGAAATAAAGATCGATCTTTTATCTCGAAATGGAATAAGCCCTTACTTTAAGGATCATGTATTAGAAGAAGCAATTGTGATTTATGAATGAATGATAAAAGTAACCTCTTTTTAAGTCATATTCTTGATTATGTAAATATATTATAGAATTTACAACGGATATAGATTTTAAAACTTTTACAATCAAATGTTTGATTCAAAGTGCTGTAATAAGGGAGCTTGAAATAATTGGAGAAGCTACAAAGAACCTTTCCGATGATATAAAAAAAAATTTAAAAGATATACCTTGGAAAAAAGTAGCTGGAATGAGAGATATATTATCTCATATGTATTTTACAGTTGATCTTAAGGAAGTATGGAATGCATCAAAAAAAGATATTCAAATACTAAAAAAAAGTATTGAAAAAATAATTAATCATATAGAACTGGAAGAAAAAGAAGATTAACAGATTCTAGGGATTGGTTCCCCTAAAGGCATATCTACAAACCTAGTGCCTCCAACTATCGTCTTTAATAAAACTCTTTTTGGATTATCAGCTTTAACTTCTCCAATTATAGCAGCATCTTTTCCAATTGCAGTTGATTTGATTTTATATAAGATACCTTCTGCTATATCGGGGTCCACTGACATAAGAGCTCGACCCTCACAAGCTATAGCAAAAGGGTCTAAACCTAACATCTCACAAATCGCATTAACTTGCTTTTTAATTGGAATCTTATCTTCTTCTAATACAATGCTTATATCTGATTTATTTGCCCAATCGTTCAATGCTCCTGCTATCCCCCCTCTCGTTGGGTCCTTCATGGCGTGGATAAAATTATTACTAATATTTTGTTTAAGAACATTATAAATATCGAGTAATAACCCAACATCTGATTCTAAATCGCTTGATATGTTCAACCCTTCGCGACTACCGATTAATGCTGTACCGTGATCCCCTATACTTCCCGTCACGATAATTTTATCACCGGGTTTTAAGTTACTATCTAATACTTTTATATTTTTATCTTTGATTCCAATCCCGGTAGTTGCCATTATCATCTCGTTCAGAGTTCCCTTAGGCATTATTTTAGTATCCCCAGCTATAATCGCGAGGTTTGCTTCTTTTGAAGTAAAATTAAAAGAATTTACTATTTTTTCCAACTTCTCAAATTTAAAACCTTCTTCAATGATTAAAATTGAAGTTAGCGCTAGTGGTTGAGCACCCATCATTATTAAATCGTTCACGGTACCGCAAACGCTTAGTTTACCCAAATTTCCCCCCGGAAAAAATAACGGATAAACGGTGTGTCCATCGGCAGTAATCACAATTTCACGCTCGTACTCTTCTAAAGGGATCGTGGCCCCATCGTCCAACTCTGCAACTCCTATTCCTTTATTAATGTTTTTATATGTAATATTTTTCGTAATAAAATTGATAAGTTCTTCTTGTAACACTCCACCAGCTCCATGGGCTAACCTAATAAGATCTGAGCTCACTTTTTTCGTACTCATAATTGAAAATAAGAAGTAAAAATTATAAGAATTTAGGTTTTAACTAATAATTCTGAATTTTGTTATGAACATTGATAACACAAAAAATTTGAATTACGGAATTTGGAATATTTTAGAAAAAGTGCATTTGGGAAGAAATAAAACAATAAGTCTTAATTTGTCCCTCTAATCATTGGACTTATATTGGATCTATCCGTTTTATAAGCAAAATTTTATTGAAATCTGAATCATGAGAATAAATCTCTTGAATCTTATTTTCTAATAAGCTGGCTGCAATTAAGGAGTCCCTCTCTCCAGTTCTGTACTTTTCAGCAATCTCAAATGCGAATAAAATTGAAGAAGTAGAAATGTCTAATACATTGATATTTTTCGAATCGATAATAGCAACTAACCGCTTCTTAACTTCAACCTCTTTATATTTAAATGTTTTAACTAATGCATGAAAACATTCCATAAATACAATTGAAGGAATGCTTACAAGTTCTTTTCCATTAACTATATTTAATAAAAGTTCCTTGCATGGTAAATGCTCAGGAAGATCTTTGTTTAATGCATACACGAGAATGTTAGAATCAATTCCCCTCATGATTTCCACATACTCTTACTTGCTTGTATAACATCTACGTTTTTTTCACCATCTGATAATGGATTCTCTAAAATCTCGAGAATCTTCTCTTTATTGACCATTTTTTTCCTAAGATCATGGCAGAAAATAATATAATCACCAATTTTCATGTTAAGACGATTAGCTTCCCTTTTAATCTCCCACCACTTCTCTTTTAACCCATCATCAATCACAATATTAGTTCTCATATATGTAAGTATGTATTACATACTTAAAATTTTTAACTAATTTTTACTATTAATAAATTATTTTTGAAAAGTTCTTTGAATGGGAAGGATAATTCACAATTATAAGTAATAATCTATTGTAATACCCGTTTGGGAATCTCTTTTCATAGTTTGATATATTTTCTTTAGCTTTTCTTGGTATTCAATTAGATCAAAGCGAAATACATTATTAGGTTCAAATAAAAGTGGTTGTTTCTCAAAGAATTCTTTTTGGTATTTCGTTAATTTAGATAAACAAGATTCATCTATGATAGAAAGTACTAACAAATAGAAAAAAAAAAATAAAAATCTTAATTAAATCTCCTAATTTCCTCTACTACTTATTACATATTGATAATGGTATCGTTCGCAAAAATTAAATCGACTACTTCATCGTAAGCAATTAATTTAATTTTATCAGAAATGAAGTTTTTAATTCCACGTACTTCTACGTCTTCTTTATTTGCAACAATAGTTACGTTTTTATCGAGAGCATTTGAAACCATTTTATTAGTCTTGTTCGCATAGACAGCGTTTTGAAGCAAAAGAATTGTTACTGCGTCCTCTTCAGTGTGTTCTGAAGCAAGCTCTACACCAGCAATATCTTCGCTTGTAATAAAATACAATACTTTTTTACCCATCTTTTTTCAATCCTCCTAAAATGGTATGGTTACGGTTGAATCCGCAATCATTTTTAATATTTCTCCATGTTCTTTGATTTCAACATCGTCTATAAGGTCGTCCTTTGTAAGACCAAGCTCATCAAGCGATTTTTTATCAACAAAAATATCCAAATCGATATTTTTTATGAACTCGATGTGCGCAGCATACATCGTCTTATCGACGTCCTTAGTAAAGGTATATACAGCTTCGTTGATTGCAATAGTAATTGGATCAAAGTCAGCACTAACAGCAACCGTCATTCTCAATCCTTCAACAGGATAAAGCGTTCCATGAGGTGGTTGCCGTAAAAGGATAACTACATTTTTCTCTTCTGACATTTTTTATCACCTAACTACATATTGTTATTAATTTATCAGTTTCTTCTATAATCTTTGCGAGATCAGGCGTTCCTGCTCGCTTTACGTCGCCGCATTCCTTTGTCAAACAGTTTTTCATAGTACCTCTGACTAAAAGACATAGATTACACAATCTGACGGTGGCTCCTTTATTTAATATTTCCCTAAACCCTTCTTCGATGTTAAAAATACCTTCAATTTTCTTCTGTTTATCTAAGACAGCGTTAACGGCGTCCATATAGCAAAAGATGCGTACATCAATCCCTTTATCTAATGCCGCGTTGGATATCTTAACAACCGTTTCAGCAGCTTGCGCTTGGTACGGTCCATCAAAAAATAGAATTCCTAATCGAGCCATTTTTTTTCGTCAACTCCATCCCTTAATCTTTGTCTCCTCTCATGAAGAGAAGATAAGCCATTATCCAAGAACCAAACATTATACANGCTCCTGTAATAATACTATGTAATGATAGTTGTGGAACACCGCCTAAAATGTTGGTAATGTTACATCCCATCGCTGTTACAGCGCCAAAACCCATTAAAATTCCGCCGATCAATTGTTTTAATAAAGTTAATCCATCTTTAGGAATTCTAATTTTAAATTCACCAGCTATCTTAGCACTAATGAAAGATCCAAGGATAAGACCAACAATTATAAAACCAGCCCACGCAACAGCATCTGCTGAAGTAAGCCACAAACTTAAATCCATCCATCCTCCAGTAATACCTAGAACTCCGCCAGCTGGCAGAGGATCTCCAAAAGCACTAACGACATACGCAGTAGTTCCGATTATACCAATAACGATTCCAGTAACCCACCAAGGATAAGCTTTTTTAAATATTGATTCAACAGCGTTGTCAAATTTTATTAAAGGCTCGCCTTCTGTTCTCTTTTTAAGCGCAGG
>JGI24724J26744_10001579_pt1 | contig 15571 bp, 12 predicted proteins | sample Cruoilmetagenom7_FD_26744 | JGI IMG/M metagenome (IMG submission 26744)
TTTTTTCAAATATAATATTATATATTTATTTTATATACCTACTAACAAATTAACATATGCAATCCTCTATTATTATAGCAGATGATCATCCACTTATTCTAAAAGGTCTAAACGATTTTTTATTAGAGAAAAAGTATAATGTCTTGGCAAGTGCTGTAAATGGTAAAGAAGCATTAGGGCTTATTGAAAAAAATCAACCAAAAATTGCTATTCTAGATATCCAAATGCCTTTTTATACTGGTCTTGAAATCGCTAAAAAGTGTAATGAATTAAATTACAAGACTAAAATTATACTCATTACGTTTGAAAAAGATGAAGCCATTTACAAACAAGCAAAATCTTTAGGTATTTATGGTTATGTATTAAAAGAGTTTGCACTAGAAGAAATAGAACATTGTTTAGAAGCTGTAGATAAAAATATACCTTATTTCAGTCCAGAATTACTTTCTTACCTTGAAGTAGAAGAAGTGCCAAAAGAGCTGGAGTTTCTAACTCGTACAGAGTCTGAAGTATTAAAGCTTATTGCACAAAATAAAACAGGTGTAGTTATTGCAGATATCCTTTTTGTGTCTCCTAGAACTGTTGAAAAACATAAAAGCAACATCATAAAAAAGTTAAAACTATCACATAAGCAGAATAGTTTACTTATTTGGGCAAAAGAAAATGAACAGCATATTTTGAAAAATACGTAAAGTTACGTATTGTTTGGCATGTATTTTATGCTGATATTTGTCTTGCTATTAATTAGTTCTTAGGGAGAATTAAGAAAGCTCTAAATAATTTGTTTTGTTTAGAGCTTTCATATTTTATAACAATTTCATTCCATATAAAAAATACGTAAAGTTACGTATTGTGTGGCCTTCAATTTATTAATACATTTACAGTGCTATTAATCAATTACCTATTTAGGAATAAACAAAAAAACTCTGTGTCTAAATTAGATACAGAGTTTCATTTCCTAATTACTTTTAAAATGCCCTAAACCTTTAACATCTATTTTCATGGAAAATGAAGAAAAAAGTGTCAACAAATATTTTATTATTGGATTGGTTATTGTTATTATAACTGTTATTTCGATAAATATTCTTGTTAATTTTTTTTAGTTAGTTATTTTCAAGAAAAAAGCGCAACTTGATATTAGGTTGCGCTTTATTTTTATCTTTATTTTGCTCTAATTTATAATTCTAAAGCTTTCTTAATATCATTGTTCATTAATAATTCTTCAGGGTTTTCAAGAGCTTCTTTAACTGCTACTAAAAATCCAACAGATTCTTTACCATCTATAATTCTATGATCGTAAGATAATGCTACATACATAATTGGACGTATTTCAACTTTACCATTTATAGCAACTGGACGTTCAACTATATTATGCATCCCTAAAATACCACTTTGAGGTGGATTAATAATTGGTGTAGATAACATACTTCCAAAAACGCCACCATTAGAAATGGTAAAAGTTCCACCTGTCATTTCATCTACAGTAATTTGGCCGTCTCTAGCTCTAATTGCAAGTCTTTTTACCTCTGCTTCAACACCTCTAAAACTTAAATTTTCTGCGTTTCTTATTACTGGAACCATTAATCCTTTTGGTCCAGAAACAGCAATTGACACATCCACAAAATCGTAAGAAATCATTTCTTTACCATCTATCATTGAGTTAACAGCTGGATACATTTTTAAAGCTCTTACAATAGCTAAAGTAAAGAAAGACATAAAGCCTAAGCCAACGCCATGTTTATTCTTAAAAGTTTCTTTATACTCATTACGTAAGGCAAAAATTGGAGACATATCTACTTCATTAAAAGTAGTTAACATAGCTGTCGTATTTTTAGCTTCTACTAATCTTTCTGCTACTTTACGACGTAACATAGACATTTTACTTCTAGTATTACCTCTATTTCCTCCAGTAGGAGTTCCCATTGAAGGCACTGCATTTACTGCATCGTCTTTAGTTACTCTCCCATCTTTTCCTGTTCCAGATATTGCTGATGCTTCCATTCCTTTTTCAGCTAAAATCTTCTTAGCTGCTGGACTTGCTGAACCTGTTGCATACGTTTTAGTATCTGCTGCTTTTGGAGTTTCAGTCGCTTTTGGAGCTTCTGCTTTTCTCTCTTCTTTAGCAGGCGCTGCATCACCTTCTGGTTTTTCTGCACTTGTGTCTATTAAGCAAACTACTGCTCCAACTTCAACAGCATCTCCTTCTTCAGCTTTAAGAGTAATGATTCCACTTGCTTCAGCAGGAAGTTCAAGTGTCGCTTTATCGCTATCCACCTCAGCAATCGCTTGATCTTTTTCAACATAATCTCCATCTTGCACTAACCAAGTCGCTATTTCTACTTCTGTAATTGATTCTCCTGGTGAAGGAACTTTCATTTCTAAAATCATAATAATAATTTTATTTGTAAATGTTTTTTTATCAGTGTTTGTTTTTTATAAATTCTCCTTTTACAGGAATATAATCTTGTTTAAATTCGCCATTAACTATTATCTTATCAAAAAATAATTTTCCACCTGTTGCAATATTCATATCAATAGTATTTTGTAGGCTTAAATGTAAATGTGGCTCTGTGGTATTACCTGAATTGCCACATTGCCCCAGCAACCCTCCTTGTCTAATAAACTGACCTTCTCTTACAGCAATTGAATTTTCTTTTAAGTGTGCAAACAAAATATATTCTTTGTTGCTAGTTTCTAAAATTACGGTATTTCCAGTAAGTTGCTCTGGATTTAACTCTCCAGGAATATTATCTTTTACTCCTGTAATAACTTTAACTACCATGGCATCACATGGAGCTATAACTTCTNTTCCAAAAACAAAATAACTTTCATTTATTTTAGAATCTCCACTAAAAGTAACACCATCTTTTACCATTAAAATATCATAAGCATATTGTTGGTTTTCATGTGNCACATGGTAATTCTGTAATTCGTTGGTTCCTCCCCAAAACACAAACCATTCTTCATTAAATGGTAATTTCATTTTAGTCGTATTTCTTTCAATAACCTTTAAATCTTTTGGTTTGTGATAAATTACTCGCAAACCTCCAATTTTATTATTGCCATCTAAATAAAATGTAATATCTCTAACCTCAGAACTAAATGTTGCTTTATAAATATGAGCAACATCTTTTAATTTATTAAATTCAACATTGGATATGCTTCCTAGTTTATTTTTTAAATCAGTAAAAAATGCAATTGTCTTACTATAAGGTAACGCTTTTTTCATATCGTAATTAAACATGCTATATATAGCTTTATAATTACCTTCATTATAAAAAGATTGAAATTTTGAAACAACTTTAGTATAATTTTCTTTCTCTTGGGAAAACGAAATAGTTGAAACTAGTAATAATATGAAAACTACTTTTTTCATTTAAAATTGATTGTTTTTAGATTTATCGAAAACATAATCTATCACTTCTTTATGACGCTTTTTAGAACGCACAGAACTACCAGCAGCAGGAGCGCCATAAGCTCTNCGAGTTGCTGCTCTAAAGGTTTTTGCTTCATCTAAATGCATTAACATATGGCTATATGCTCCCATATTTCTTGGCTCTTCTTGAGCCCAAACAACATCTGAAGCGTTTTTATACTTTTTTAAAGTCGCTCTTATTTCACTAATAGGTAAAGGAAATAATTGTTCTATTCTAACTAAAGCAACATCTTTTCTATCTAAATTTTCTTGCTCTTCTAGNAAATCGTAATAAAACTTTCCTGTAACAAATACTAAGGTTTCTATTTTATCTGCTTTTGCACTTTCATCATCAATTAACATTTGAAAACTACCGTTTGCAAATTCATCAACAGTAGAAACTACTTTTGGATGACGCAACAAGCTTTTTGGTGTAAAAACGATTAGAGGTTTTCTAAATTTTGCTTTTACTTGTCTTCTTAATAAATGATACATGTTTGCTGGAGTCGTACAGTCTGTAACGTACATATTATCTTTTGCGCAAAGTTGTAAATAACGCTCCATTCTTGCTGAAGAATGCTCAGCACCTTGTCCTTCATAACCATGAGGTAATAACATAACTAACCCATTTTGAAGCTTCCATTTATCTTCTGCTGCAGAAATATATTGATCCAACATAATTTGTGCACCATTACTAAAATCTCCAAACTGAGCTTCCCAAATGGTTAATGTTTTAGGACTCGCCATGGCATATCCATAATCAAAACCTACCACACCATATTCTGAAAGCAATGAATTATAGATGAAGAATTTTCCTTGCTTATCACTAATATTATTATGAAGTATTATTTCTTCTTCACTGTCTTCTACTTTTACAACTGCATGACGATGAGAGAATGTTCCTCTTTCAACATCTTGCCCAGAAATTCTAACATCGCAACCCTCTTCTAACAAAGTACCATAAGCTAAATGTTCTGCCATAGCCCAATCTAACCTATCTTCTTTAAACATAGCTTTTCTAGATTCTATTAATCTAGAAATTTTACGAATGAACTTTTTATCTTTTGGTAATGAAGAAATAACATCTGTAATTTTTGCTAAGCCNTCTTTAGAATAAGTTGTATCAATAGGCTTCATCATTTTATCTTCTTCAACAGTTATGTAATTCTCCCATTCATTTTGCATAAATGGTGTAATAACTGTTTTATCTTCTTTTCTAGAATCTTCTAACTTTTCTTCTAATGATGCTTTATAGTCTTCTTCTAGTTTTTTAACATAACCACTATCAATAATACCTTCAGCAATTAGTTTTTCAGCATAAATATCTCTTGGATTTTTATGTTTAGCAATAGCTTTGTATAATTTTGGTTGGGTAAAACGTGGCTCATCTCCTTCGTTATGGCCGTATTTTCTATAACCTAATAAATCTATAAATACATCGCGTTTAAACTTCATTCTAAAATGCAAAGCAAATAACATTGCATGGACAACAGCCTCAGCATCGTCTGCATTTACATGAAGTACAGGTGAAAGAGTTACTTTTCCAACATCTGTACAATAAGTACTAGATCGAGCATCTAAATAATTAGTTGTAAANCCAACTTGGTTATTAACTACAATATGAATAGTCCCATTTGTTTTGTATCCATCCAATTGAGCCATTTGTACGACCTCGTAAACCAAACCTTGTCCTGCAATTGCGGCATCTCCATGCACTATNATTGGTAAAACTTGCGATGGGTTTTCAGGATATTTATCATCCTGCTTTGCTCTAGTAATACCTTCTACTACTGCTCCAACGGTCTCCAAATGCGAAGGGTTTGGCGCAATATTTAAATTTATTTTTTTGCCTGAATTAGTTATTCTATCGCTAGTCCAACCTAAATGATATTTAACGTCTCCATCAAAAACTTTTTGCTCGTAATCTTTTCCGTCAAACTCACTAAAAATATCTTTTGCAGATTTACCGAATATATTTGTTAAGGTACTTAAACGACCACGATGTGCCATTCCCATAACAAACTCTTTAACATCATACTCCGAAGCTTTCTCAATTAATGTATCTAAAGCTGGGATTAAAGTTTCTCCTCCTTCTAGTGAAAATCTTTTTTGTCCAACATATTTTGTGTGTAAAAAATTCTCAAAAGAAACAGCTTCGTTTAACTTTTTAAGAATGTATTTTTTTTGTTCTACATCTAAACTTGGNTGGTTATCATTGATATTTAGTTTTTTCTGAATCCATTGTATTTCTTCAGGTTTTCTAATGTACATATATTCTACTCCAATTGAGCTACAATATATTTTCTCAAGATGATCAATAATTTCTTGAAGAGTTTGCGTGCCAATACCTAGAATTTCTCCGGCACTAAACACTGTATTTAAATCTGATTTAGACAAACCAAAATTTTCAATTTCTAAAGTTGGAGCATATTTTCTTCTGTCTCTAACAGGGTTTGTCTTAGTAAACAAATGTCCACGAGTTCTATAACCATCTATAAGTTTTATTACTTGAAATTCTTTAGCTAGATTTTCTGAAATGTTTTCGTATGAAACTCCATCTACAAGTTCTTCAACCAAACCTGTACTTTCAGTACCAAAATCGTAGCCTTGAAAAAAGGCTCTCCAACTTGGCTCAACTGAATCTGGGTTTTGTAAATATTGGTCGTATAAATCAGCAAAGTACGCTGTATGTGCTGCATTTAAAAATGAAAATTTATCCATATAAAGTATAAAACTAAATAGTTCAAACAAAATTTACACAAAAGTACAACTTTTAGTAAAATTAGATATGGTTTTATTATTTTTATGCAATACCTTTTTAAACGAAAAATAAAAACATGAAAAAACCTTTCCCAATAAATATGATAAATAAGATTATTTTATGTTTAATGTGTTTGTTTTCGTTTGGCTTAAATGCTCAAGAAGTAATAAAACAACCAAACGAATTTTGGAGTCATGTACAATTTGGAGGTGGAATTGGTTTANGCTTTGGAGATGGATATTTTAGTGGAACTCTTGCTCCTAGCGCTATTTATAGATTAAACAACTATGTTGCATTAGGTGTAGGTCTTAGTGGATCATATAATACAGAGAAAAATTATTATAAATCTTCAATAATTGGTGGTAGTATTCTAGGGCTTTTTAACCCAATTCCTGAGTTACAGCTCTCCATCGAATTTGAAGAAAATAATGTAAATGTTGATTGGGATAGCAGAACTGGCTTAAGGGATGAAAATTATTGGTATCCATCTTTATTTTTAGGCGCTGGTTATAGTACTAGAAATGTAACAATGGGGATTAGATATGATGTTTTATATAACAGCTCTAAAAGCACGTATTTAGACCCTTGGATGCCTTTTGTGAGAGTTTATTTCTAAGAATATTTATTTTTAAACCATACTTTTTGCCACTCTCGCTGTAGTATTAAAAAAGCAACTTCCTCAGATAATTTTAAAGTGTCACTACCATCTAATTGTTTGACTTTTTTTTCTGAAACATCTATAATGTATAGCAAATTAAGATAATCCATGAATTTTTCTTGAATCAATTTATAGATAATTTCATGAAGTATTAACTTTAAACTAGATGGCAATATATTTTCAGCAAAATCTAAATCAATATTCGCATACAAGAAGTCTTTATTTAATTGTTTAATTAAATTGTTATACAATTCTTCTTTAGTTGCAAAATTAATTAATTCAGTAAAATTAGCTGGTAATTGCATTAAACATTCCTATTCATTAACTGTTCTCCAAAACTTCTTAGTNCTTCTTTACTTTCCTGAGAAATNTTTAACTTATTAAGTACTTGGAATGCCATTGAGGTATAATTCTGAATCTCTTTTTTTGTAGCTTCAGCTGAACCACTAGCAAGAAAAATTTGTTTAGCAGTATTTATTTTTTCAGAATGGTCTTTAGGGTTTAAACTATATAAATGCTTTAGTTCGGTCCCTTCTTCTTGGGCTGAAAATTCGACAGCTTTTAAATATAAATATGTTTTTTTGTTTTCAATAATATCACCTCCTACTTGCTTACCAAATGTTTTTGGGTCTCCAAATGCATCTAAATAGTCGTCTTGCAACTGAAAAGCAATTCCTAAATTTTTGCCAAATTCATAAATTAAATCTTGATCTTCTGCTGCTACATTAGCTACTATAGCTCCCATTTTCATAGCAGCACCAATTAATACTGCTGTTTTATATTCAATCATTTTTAAATATTCGGGAATAGTGACATCGTCCCTTGTTTCAAAATCGATATCGAACTGCTGTCCTTCGCATACCTCTAGAGCCGTTTTACTAAATAATCTAGCTAAAGCCTGAAACGTAACTGGATTATAATTTTCAAATAACTGATATGCTAAAATAAGCATCGCATCTCCAGATAAGATTCCAGTATTTAAATCCCATTTTTCGTGAACCGTTTCTTTACCTCTACGTAAAGGTGCATCGTCCATAATATCATCATGAACTAATGAGAAATTATGAAACACTTCAATGCTTAGAGCTGCATCTAATGCTTTTTCATAATCGCAATTAAAAATTTCGGCTGTCATTAATGTTAAAACAGGGCGTAAACGCTTACCTCCTAATTTTAAAATATAATTTATTGGATGATAAAGAGAAGTAGGTTCTCTATCTCTTGTAAAAATTTTTAAATAAGAAACAAAAATTTCTTGATAAAAAGCGACTTGTTGCATCAAACAAAAATAATGCAATTAAAGATACTTATGCAACAAGTTTTAGTGAATATTAATAAAATGTTAAAACTTTGGAAACTTTCTAGGTTTTTAAAGTTTCCTATTGTAGTTTCGCAGTCTTTTATGAAAGATAAAATTATATATAATGCCAGTAAATTGTTTATTACCTATGGTTTTAAAAGTGTTACCATGGATGACATTGCAAATCATTTAGGCATATCGAAAAAAACCATTTATCAGCATTTTGAAAATAAAACAAAATTGGTAGAAGCCACTACTATGCACTTGTTTGAGATAATATCGCATAAAATTGATTGCATTTGTGAACTTAAAAAAAATCCTATTGAGGAGCTTTATAATATAAAAAGTTTTGTCATGTTGCACCTCAAAGACGAAAAGTCGTCACCACAATATCAATTAAAAAAATATTATCCTAAAATATCTGCAACTTTAAAAAAGAAACAGTTTGAAGTTATGCAAGAATGTGTTACAGAAAATTTGGATAGAGGTGTGAAAAACAAAATATATAGGTCAGAGATTAACATAGAATTTATTTCAAGAATTTATTTTAACAGCATGATCTCAATAAAAGATCAAGATTTATTTCCATTGACTAATTTTTCAATGAATATGCTCATGGATAATTTTTTAGAGTATCATTTAAGGGGTATTTGTACTCCAAGTGGAGTAGACATTTTGACTAAAATCATCAACAAAAATCAAAAAAAATAATAATGAAAAACAAACTAATATTACTATTTAGTTTAGCACTTTCTTTTTCTATATATTCTCAAGAAAACAATCAGAGTTTTAGCTTGGAAGAAGCTATAAATTTTGCATTAGAAAATAATAGATCTGTAAAAAATGCTGTTAGAGGCATTGAAGCTGCAGAAAAACAAAAATGGGAAACAACAGCTACAGGATTACCACAAATTAATGGTGGAATAGATTATCAAAACTGGCTTAAACAACAGGTTTCTTTACTTCCAGCAGAAATTACTGGAGGTGATCCTGGAACGTTTGTCCCAGTCACATTCAGTCCTAAACAAAGTGCCAACGCAACTGCTACTCTAAATCAATTATTATTTGACGGATCTTATATAGTAGGTTTACAATCTGCAAAAGTATATTTAGAAATTTCTGAGATTGCCAAGACAAAAACAGATTTAGAAGTCCGTCAAGCAGTAATTAATGCCTATGGAAATGTTTTGTTAACTGAAGAAAATTTACTGATTGTAAACAAAAACATAGAAGTGCTTCAAAAAAACCTCAACGAAACTACTAAAATTTATGAAAATGGACTCGCTGAAGAAGAAAGCGTTGAGCAATTACAAATAACATTAACCAGTTTAGAAAATTACCAAAACAACGTTACTCGTCTTAAAGAATTAGCTTATAAAATGTTCAACATTACCTTAGGGATTGACTTAAATGAAAACACACTTTTAACTGATAATCTTGAAACACTAACGCTTCAAAACATTTCGTTAGAATTACTAGAAGCAGATGAAAATATTGACAATAGTATCGATTATCAAATTGCAAAAAATCAAGAAGTATCCAAAGAGCTCCTTTTAAAATTAGAGAAGAGCACTTTTCTACCAAGTCTTAGTGCTTTTGTAAATGCTGGCTATAGTGGCTTTGGAGAAAAGTTTGAGTTTACAACTAGTAATCAAGAATGGTATGGCTCTTCGCTTTTAGGTGTTAGTATGTCTATTCCAATCTTTAGTTCTGGAATGCGAAGTGCTGCAACCCAACGTGCAAAAATAGATTTAGAAATTGCACAAGAAGAATTAACAGAGACAGAACAACAATTAAAATTTCAAATAGCTAATGCGAAAAGTAATTACCGTTTTGCAATTGAAGAATACGAAAATAAACGCCAAAACTTAAATCTTGCTGAACGCATTGAACAAAAAAACGAAACCAAGTTTTTTGAAGGTATTGCCTCTAGTTTTGACTTGAGACAGGCGCAAGGACAATTATATACTGCCCAACAAGAATACTTGCAATCCATGTTTGACGTAATTGCTAAAAAAGCAGAATTAGAAACGATTTTAAACACAGTAAATTTTTAAGCCAATCAATCAAAAATATACAAATGAAAAATATACAACTCCTCATTATCCTTACTCTTATTGTTTCGTCATGTGGCAATAAAAAAGAAAAATCTTTTGATGATGTTCTTGCGTCTGATAATTTTACAGAATTAAAAGAAAAACGGAACCAAATAAATACGAAACAACAAGAACTTAATGAGCAAATAAAATTGCTTAATGAAAAAATAGCGATACTTGATACAGTAAGAAAAGTGCCTTTAATTACAACCTTCAAAGCAAAACAAGAAGTATTTAATCATCAATTAGAAATTCAAGGAAATGTTACAACCAAAGACTTATTAGTAATCACTCCAGAATATAATGGTATTTTAACCAACGTTTATGTTAAGGAAGGTCAAAAAGTAAATAAGGGACAGCTTTTGGCTAAAATTGACGATGGAGGCTTAAGTCAGCAATTAGCACAATTAGAAATCCAAACCAATTTAGCTAAAACAACTTTCGAGCGCCAAAAGCGTCTTTGGGATCAAAACATTGGTAGCGAAATTCAATATTTGCAAGCAAAATCAACTTACGAGTCACAAGAAGCAGCAGTAAATCAGTTAAAAAAACAAATAGCAAAAACAAATGTTACAGCGCCTTTTACTGGAAGAATAGACGATGTCATTACTGAACAAGGAAGTGTTGTGGTTGCAGGACAATCTCAACTTATGCGTATTGTAAATTTAAACAATATGTATATTGAAACAGATGTTCCAGAAAGCTATATTTCTAATGTAACAAGAGGAAAAAATGTTACTGTGGAATTTCCTGTTTTAGGAAAAATTATCGAAACAAAAATTCGTCAAGCTGGTGATGTTATTAATCCAGCCAATAGAACCTTTAAAGTTGAAGTAAGTGTTCCTAACGATGACAAAACCATCAAACCTAACTTAACAGCACGTCTAAAAATTAACGATTATACTAATGAAAATGCGATACTTATTCCACAAAGTATTATCTCAGAAAATGCTGAAGGAGAGCAATACATCTATATTGTAAATAATAAAAATTCGAACAACGAAGGTGATGCCGAACGATTAATTATTAAAACAGGAAGAACTCAAGGTGACGTTATAGAAGTTCTTGAAGGAATTGAAAATGGAGCCGAAATTATTAAAGAAGGTGCNCGAAGTGTGAAAGATGGTCAAATTGTAAAAGTTATAAATTTACCAAACGANAACTAGGAGAATGCGAAGTGCAGCAACCAAAACTAAACATTAATGANTAAAAAGAAAAAACAAGTTGATAAAGAATTTGGTTTATCATCATGGGCAATTAGCAATAAAACCACCATGTATGTCCTTATTCTGGTTATATTTTATTTAGGCGTTTCTGCCTTTTTTGATATGCCTCGTGAAAGCTTCCCTGAAGTAAATGAAACCAAAATATATGTCAGTTCTGTGTACCCTGGAAACACAGCAGAGGATGTTGAAAAACTAATTACAGACCCTCTGGAGGATGATCTTAAAACAGTAAGTAATGTGGTTGAAATAACTTCAACTTCGCAAGAGGATTTCTCCATGATTATTGTAGAATTCGACGAACATCTTACAGTAGAACAAGCAAAACAAAAAGTAAAAGATGAAATAGACACAAAAACAGCTGGCGAAGATTGGCCCATGTCTAATGGAGCCAAAGTAAAACCAGAAGTGTTTGAATTGAGCCTTTCCGAAGAAAGACCAATTCTTAATATTAATATCTCTGGCGATTATCCTGTTGAAAAACTCAAGGAATATGGTGAATATCTTCAAGATGAAATTGAAGATTTAATAGAAATTAAAAAAGTAGATATTCGTGGTGCACAAGATAAAGAAGTTGAAATTGCCGTAGATATCTATAAAATGATGGCTGCCGAAGTTACTTTTTCAGATATTATTAGTGCTATTAACAACGGAAACATAACCATGTCTGCTGGAAACTTAAAAACCAGTGGACAACGTAGAACCATCCGTATTTTAGGTGAAATTGATTCGCCTAAACAACTCGAGAACTTTGTTGTAAAAGCAGAAAATGGTCATGCCATTTATTTAAAAGATGTAGCCACTGTTACTTTTCATGAAGAAGACAAAACTACTTTTGCTCGAGAGTTTGGCAAACCAGTTGTGATGTTGGACGTGAAAAAACGTGCAGGTAAAAACATGGTTGCTGCAGCAGAACAAATCAAAGTTATTGTTCAAGACGCTAAAGACAATGTATTTCCTCAAGATTTAATAGTCACAATTGCAAACGATCAATCACCAGTAACAATTGGAAAAGTAGACGATTTAGTAAACAATATTATTTTTGGTGTCATACTTGTCGTTACAGTTTTAATGTTCTTTTTAGGCTTTAAAAACGCGATTTTTGTTGGTTTTGCAATTCCAATGTCCATGTTTATGTCTCTTATGATATTAAACCTATTGGGACAAAGTTTAAACACGATGGTTCTTTTCGGATTAATTATGGGACTTGGTATGTTGGTTGACAATGGTATTGTGGTGGTAGAAAATGTCTATCGACTCATGGACGAAGAAGGCATGAGTAGAAAAAAAGCTGCAAAAAAAGGGATTGGCGAAATTGCGTTTCCTATTATTATTTCAACGGCAACAACAGTTGCAGCTTTTATTCCTTTAGGTTTATGGCCTGGCATTATGGGAGAATTTATGATGATTTTACCTATTACTCTTTCTGTAGTTTTAGGTTCCTCGTTATTTGTTGCCATATTCTTTAACTCGGTTTTAGTGTCTCAATTTATGAATATCGAAGACACAGACTTACCATTAAAAAAAATCATTCGAACTACTATAATCATAGCTAGCATTGGCTTACTAATATATATTTTTGGTGGTGACTATCGAGCACTTGGATCCTTAATGATTTTTACTGCTATCATGCTTTGGGTCTATCGTTTATTTTTACGTAAATGGGCAAATAGTTTTCAAACAAAAACACTGGTTAAATTAGAACGATGGTATGAAAATCAATTACGTTGGGCATTATCTGGGTGGAGGCCTTTTGGAATAACCATTGGAACTTTTACTTTGCTAATTATTGCTTTTATAGCTTTTGGTATTTCTCTATCAACACAACGTACCAAAGTGGAGTTTTTCCCAGATAACAAACCAAATCAAATTATTGTTTATATAGAATATCCACAAGGAACAGCTATTGAGAAAACTAATACCATTACTAAAGAAATAGAAAAAATTGTTTATAAGGTAGTAAATAACGACCAATACAAAGATGGTAATTATAATTTTATGGTAGAAAGTGCTGTGTCTCAAGTTGGAGAAGGTGCTGGAAACCCAGAAACAGATAGTGGTTCTTCTGCCGAAATGCCTCATAAAGCTAAAATTACAGCTTCCATGCGTGAATTTAAATATCGACGTGGTGAAGACAGTGAATTATTACGTCAAAAAGTACAAAAAGCTTTGGTTGGCATTTTTCCAGGTGTACTAATTTCTGTAGAAAAAGATTCCAATGGACCACCTGCTGGTTCGCCAATTAATATTGAAATTGAAGGAGATGATTATGACGAGCTGATAAATACAGCAGAAAACATGCGCGAATTCATCAACGACAAAAACATTCCAGGTATTGATGAGCTTAAAATAGACGTCAATAAAGATAAACCGTCAATGAGAGTTGTTATTAACAGAGAAAAAGCTGGAGAATTAGGTATCAGTGCTTCACAAATTGGTCAACAATTACGTAACTCTATTTTTGGGTCGAAATCTGGAATTTATAAAAAAAACGGTGATGATTTTGATATCTACGTACGTTTTAATGAAGACAACCGTTATAATACAAGTGCCCTTTTTAATCAAAATATTACGTTTAGGGATAAAACAGGACAAATAAAAAGCATTCCTGTTTCAGCAGTGGCAAAACATGAAAACAATTCAGGGTTTAGTGCCATAAAACATAAAGAAACCAAACGAATTGTTACAGTTTATTCGGCATTATCTCCTGGTTTTACTGATGCAGGAGCTATTGTAACCCAGATTCAGAATGAAATGAAAAACTATAAAGGGTTGCCAGATAATATTCAAATTGATTATACTGGTCAGATTGAAGAACAAAACAAACAAATGGCCTTTTTAATGGGAGCATTTTTTACAGGATTGGGACTTATCTTTTTCATCTTAATATTTCAATTTAATTCTGTTTCAAAACCTGCTATTATTATGCTAGCCATATTCTTAAGCTTTATTGGTGTATTTGGAGGTATTGTTCTTACAGGTAGTTCTTTTGTGATTATGATGACTATGGTTGGTATTATTTCACTTGCAGGAATTGTGGTAAATAATGGTGTGGTTCTTCTCGATTATGCACAACTATTAATAGATAGAAAAAAGCAACAGCTAGATTTTGATGATTATAAATATTTAGAAAAAGAAGATTTATTTGAAAGTATTGTTCGAGCAGGAAAGGCACGTTTAAGACCTGTATTATTGACAGCTATAACAACCATTTTAGGTTTAGTGCCATTAGCTATTGGATTTAATATCAACTTTTTTTCCTTGTTTGCAGATTTTAATCCAGACATATATTGGGGAGGAGATAATGTTAGGTTTTGGGGCCCACTAGCGTGGACTGTCATTTACGGCTTGTTAATAGCAACCTTCTTAACCCTAATTGTAGTTCCAGTATTGTTCTTTTTATCTATGCAATTAAAAATGTGGCTATATAAAAGAAGAAATACTAAGTCGAAAGAGGTTATTTGAGTTGCAAGCCCCTAATTAATTGAGTCAATTTATTGGTGCCTAAATAGATATTAGGAGCATTTAAAATTGAATTTCCATCAACATCAACAAAAACGAGTCTAAAAAACAGCTCTTCTTCTTCAAAGTAAAATCGCTTGCTGGAAGAAGAGCTACTTGATAATTTTCAAGAATACAGCAAAAAAAGTTGCTCTACAAATTTCTGTTAAATTCTCCAACTCTTCATTAGTATAAACAGCTCCTGTAGGATTATTTGGAGAGTTTAGTATTAATGTTTGTTGATTGGGAGTGCCTTACAATAAGCTTTCAAGGTATTAGTATGAAGCTAAAATTATGCTCTAAACTCATTTCTAAAACTTTATATTCCCCATTTTAAAAATTAATTTGTGGACCATAACTCGCCCAGCTTCCTTTCGGGATTAAAAAAACACTATCTAAAATCAATAGTTGGTAAATTATGATTGTTGGTAGCATTCTCTAGTAAAGCATTTGCTATACTCTGATGAATAGGAAAAGGCAATTATCCAATTCCAAAATGATAGATATCTTTACCTTCACTTCGTAATACGTTTACTTTTTGATTAATTGCTAACAGATGAAGGTTTTAAATTTTGTATGTACGTATTTATTTTAATTATAACTATTGAAAAAAAAAA
>JGI24724J26744_10001590_pt1 | contig 15490 bp, 9 predicted proteins | sample Cruoilmetagenom7_FD_26744 | JGI IMG/M metagenome (IMG submission 26744)
AAATAATGAATATGACAAAAAAATATTTAAAATTCATTTATCCTCCTTAATAATAATCTCTATTAAACTATCTATTTTTAATTATTTAAAAAATACAACGTATGATTTTTTCAAATAATTGATATTATATAATAATTACATAAACTCACATTATCTAAAAAACAAATGATATCAGTATTTCGCAATGTGTATGCCAGTTGCTGAGTAAATCTGCATTCTTTGTGTAACATATAGAAATAATAAAAAATATAACTGTGTGAATAAAAAATATATTGTGGATTATTTAACATAAATGTTTTTTTACGATATTTTTTGTACAAAAAAGTAAGTTTAAGAAGAAGAAAAGAGATTGGAGTGGTCAAGTAAAAAGCAGACATTTTTTAAGCTATTTTGTCCAAAAACCAATTTTGTCAAATACCATCGGATTTAAATAATCAAAATAAAAAGTTTAGCATGGAGCTTGAATTTTTGACCCTTTTTATATTTTTTAAACGTGAAAAAAAGTCGAATTAAGTCAGGTTAAATAGTTTTAGATCACCTGGACGCAGGTTTCACCGGAAAATAGAAAAATATATTGACATTACATGATAAGATATTTTAGAATATTAAAATATATATGATTCTGTAACTATGAAAAAAGACTGTGAAAAAAATGGGTCAGGCTAAAAAAGTTGATTTTTATTTTTTGATTTTAACAGGTATTTTGGCTATACGAAAAAAGTGATGATTGCGTCCAAGAAGATAAAAAGATGATAAAAAAACGAAAAGGAAAGCTAATTTCAAAAGTCATGATCCAAATGCTTTTTGTTATAGCAGTCCTCATCCTGCAGATCAACGCTGTTCAATCATGCGTTCTTTGCATTTCTCCAGATAAATGTGTTTCCATTGAAAATTCCTATGATGGCAGGCAGTGTGCTAAATTAGGTCAAAGTGCCCAAAATTCAGATTCAGCCCTACCCATAGTCAAGCCTGGCAAAGTAGGTTCTCATAGTCATTGTATTAAGTGCATTGATATTCCTATTACGTTGAAGTTGCTTTCATGTAAGGTAGGCACGCTTAATCCAACCAAAATTTCACCACCGTTCAGCACGGCAGCTTTATTCAATAGCGTTTTGTCCGTGTCAAATAAACGGCATGGTTTTAAATTTTTAAATTCCTCAACAATCAATCCTGAGTTAACTATATCTTTTTTTTCTAAGATCGTACTGCTTATTTAACCACCTCTATCTTTTTTAAAATCCATTTAAAGACAGTCAAAAAAAGTATTTGCGAATTTATTGTTCATTCCATCAATAAAGGAGTTTTATATGCAATGGTGTATTGTAGTTGCTGTTGCTATCACCCTGGCAATTTCGCCAGGGAAAAGCTATTCAGACTCTATGGTATGTATTACCCTTAATGAAGCGTTATCGATTGCCACAAAATCAAACCCGCAATTGAAATCAGCCAGGTTAGCAGTTGACGCTCAAAGAGCCTTGATTAAGCAGTCTGCCCTTTTCTCTAATCCGGAAGTTGAAGTAAATCTTGAAAATTTTGGGCAAAATGAGATAGAAGCCGGGATAAGCCAGACTATTGAGTTATGGGGAAAGCGTTCTTTTCGCATTCTTATTGCCAAAAAGGAGGCGGAAAAGGCTGCGATTGAATACGAAAAGGCGAAACGAGAACTTGCCGCGGATGTTACCTTCCGTTTTGCAGATATACTTACCTGGCAGGAGAAATTAAAGCAACTGGAGCATATAATTGCTGTTTCGGAAAGCTCCTTGGCCATTACAAAACATCAGGTACAAATCGGCGCTGCAAAGGAAATTGATGTGATTCGAACGGAGATGGAGCTTTCCTCTCTGATGATTGAGAAAAGAAGCATCCAGCGAAGCCGCGATCAATCAATAAAGCATATCAAGAGCTTACTTGGGCCAAATGCAGGAAATGTTCAAGGTGTATCAGGATGGTTCGACCTGGATTTTACAGTACCTTCTTTTTCTGAACTGGAGACTGCGATTGCTTCAAATCCTGATTTCCTCCTCCAAACAAAGATGCTTGAACTTTCAGAGCTTAAAATCAGAAAAGCCAGGGCAGAGTATTTTCCTGACCTTACCATTGGGGCCGGATATCTATACAACAATGAAACAAACGAAAATACTGCTGTGGTGGGGATTTCATTTGAGCTGCCTCTATTTAACCGCAATCAGGGAGTGATTGTGGAAAAAAGGTTGAAACAACAGGCATCCAGACATGATATGGAGAATCTGAAAAATATTTTTCATGCAAATCTNTTTGAGATGCATTCTGAATTTCTGGGGCTCAAGGAACAACACGCTCTGCTTAAAAAACAAATTCTTCCCAAGGCCGAGAGAAGCTACGGCCAGCTGCTGAATTTTTATCAAACAGGAAAATCCGGGTTTCGAGATGTTCTGGCATTCAGAAAGGAACTTATTGAATTACATATGAATATCATTGAGACCAAAGTAGAGATTGTAAAAATGGCTGTGGAGATAGAGCTGAAAACCAACATTAAGCTTTCCACTATTAAATAAGGGACTGGGAAGAAATAACTTCCTTAAGTTTGCGCTCAGATTTTAGGTTGGTTTGTTCGATCTGAAAACGTGAATCCGGAGGAATAGTCGAACTATTTTGAGGATTTTGTGTTTTCAGATCGGGCAAAGGCGGCCTGAAGATGAGATGCACAAATGGAGAAATTATTTTGGCCTGACCTCCAAGGAGAAATATAGAATGAAAATACAAACCAGAAGACTTGTCATTGGGATTCTTTTTTCCATCGTTCTTACGATCTTTGCCGGTTGCGGAAGAGATGAAATAGATATTCATGATGAATACGAAACAGAGGCTGAGCATGCGGATCATGATGAAAGCAGGAAGGAGCACGGAGATGAAGGACATCTGGAGCTTACGAATGAGGCCATACGAATGGCTGGCATTCAATTCGACAAAGTAAAGATGGGGAGAATTAAAAAATTCATCGAGCTTTCCGGTGAAGTGGGGCTCAATGAGGACAGAGTTGTCCATGTAGTGCCGCGCTTTCCTGGGATTGTGCGCAGTGTGGAAAAAGCCCTTGGAAATCACGTCAAAGCCGATGAAGTGCTTGCTGTGGTTGAAAGCAACGAAAGCCTTTCCCGGTATAAAATCACCTCATCTATGAAGGGTACTGTTATTGAAAAACATATCACCCCAGGGGAATACGTGGCAGATAATGCCAGCGTCTACGTGATTGCCGATCTTTCTAATATCTGGGTGAATCTTTCGATTTATGCTAAAGACATTCAGGATATTTGCCAGGGCACGGAAGTGGAAATTACCCTTATTGGAAACAACCTGTCAACAACAGGAAAAATATCCTATATCAGCTCTGTGTTTAACAAAACCTCCCGTATTGCAAAAGCAAGGGTTGTGTTGCCAAATCCACAGCTTCAATGGCGTTCTGGGATGTTTGTAAGGGGGATGATTCGTCTGGAGTCATCACAAAGAGCAGTAGTTAAAACAGAGGCTCTACAGACCCTGCATGAGACTACGGTAATTTTTGTACGGAAAAAAAGAAATGAATTTGGTCATGTTCCGGTTGTGACAGGCAAGAGCGATGGGCAATGGACAGAGATTATTAAAGGGCTGAAGTTCAATGACGAGTATGTTTCAAACGGCGCTTTTGAATTGAAGGCACAGGTTGTCACAGGTTCTTTGGGCGGCCATGCCGGACACGGACACTAAGGGAGGAGAAACAGGATGTTTCAGGAAATAATTCGACAAGCTCTTACTATCAGGCTGATTGTGATTATTGGTCTTTTGGCTGTTATGGGGTTTGGTATTTATCAATATCAAAGGCTGCCAACAGATGCTTTTCCTGATATTTCGCCGGTGATGGTCCCTGTTTTTGCAGAAGCCCACGGTATGGCTCCGGAGGAAATTGAGCGTTTAATAACCTTTCCCATTGAATCAGCTATGAACGGGCTGCCCGGTGTAACTCAGATTAAATCCACCTCTGCATTCGGCATGGCGGTCATCTATGTTTATTTCAAAGACAACGTGGATATTTATTTCGCCCGCCAAATAGTTTCAGAGCGCCTGACAAGAGCTATGGCTGACCTGCCTGAAATGCATGATCCGCCTATCCTTGGCCCCATATCCACGGGTCTTGGAGAGGTATTTATGTATTATCTGACGTTTGGAGAAGGAACAGACACAGGAGGAAAAGACCCCAACACCTATCTTCGGGAAATCAACGACTGGGTGGTAAAATTTCAGCTTCAAACCGTTCCTGGTGTTACGGAAATTCTGTCTATGGGCGGCCATGTATTGCAGTACCAGATTAAGGTGAATCCCTATGCGTTGAGCAAATATCATATAGGATTTGAAGAAGTTGTTGACGCCGTAAGAAAAAATAATCGCAACGTAGGTGCACAATTTCTGGTGCTTGGTGCGGAAGAATACCTGGTCAGGGGTATCGGACTTGTTGAGAAACTCGACCATATTCGGAATATTCAGGTGAAGGTGCAAGATGGAAATCCAGTCCGGCTCCGTGATATTGCTGAGGTTGACTACGGAAACGAAATTCGAAGAGGCGCAGTTACGCTAAATGGTGAAAAAGAGGTGGTTGCCGGGATTGTAATGAAGCTTTTTGGGGAGAATACATCAAATGTAATCAAGCGCCTTGAAAAAAAGTTTCCGGAGGTGCAGGCATCTCTTCCGCAAGGTGTAAGATTGGTTCCCTATTACAATCAAAGCAAGCTTGTTGACAATGCAACAGGAACTGTGAAGATTGCACTTCTGCAGGGGGGCGTTCTGGTATTGATAACGTTGTTTTTGTTTCTCGGCAACCTGCCCTCAGCTTTTATTGTGGCGGTTGCATTGCCGATATGCGCTCTGGTGTCTGTCATTTTCATGGGATTCAGTGGACTTTCCGCAAATCTCATGTCCCTTGGAGGCATTGCCATTGCCGTAGGAATGCTGGGTGACGGCTCCATTGTAATGGTGGAAAACCTTTATCGCCATCTGACAGATCCAGTAAATAATGGCCATTCCAAATTTGACATTATACTACGGGCAGCCAATGAGGTGAGCAGACCCATTGTTTTTTCGGTAGCCATTATTGTGATCGTATTCCTTCCGCTTTTTACTTTGCATGGCGTGGAAGGAAAGATGTTTTCACCCATGGCGTTTACTATTTCCTTTGCTCTTATAGGCTCTCTTGTTGCTGCAATTGTAGTGGCGCCAGTGCTTGCGTGGTTTCTACTCAAGAGCGAACCCAAAAAGGAGTTTGTTCTTGTTGCCCGATTGAAAGATATTTACCGCCCTTTACTTATCCTTTGTCTTAAGAAAAAGAAGAGTGTAATTGGGATGACATTGATCTTTTTTGCTATTATCTGCATTCTGTTTCCACGGCTTGGGACAGAGTTTGTACCCGTTCTTGAGGAAGGCTCCATTCAAATGCTCATCACAATGGCCCCGTCCATCTCACTGTTAAAAGGCACGGAAACCATCTTAAAGCTGGCAAAGCATGTGAAAGCTTATCCTGAAGTAGAGCAGACAATCACCAAAATAGGGAGACCGGAAGCAGGCAGTCACCCGCATCCTGTGAATTTTGCGTCCATGCAAATCTCGCTTAAACCCCTGGACAAATCCAAAAGTCATCGTACTAAGCTGCAAATTATTGAATCTATTAGCAGTGAGCTTTCACAATATCCCGGCATTCAGCTTAATTTTACGCAGCCGATCCAGAACCTGTTTGATGAATTACTTTCCGGGGTACGAACCCAATTGGCTGTAAAACTCTATGGTGATGACCTGAGTATACTAAGAAGCAAGGCTGAAGAAATCAAGGAGGCGGTTGAGGATGTGCAGGGTCTTGTGGATCTTTCCACAGAGCAGAGCTTTGGCCAGCCCCAGGTACAGGTTGTGGCAGACCGTGATTCGTGCGCCCGTTATGGTGTAAATGTCTCTGACTTGCTGGAGGCTGTGGAATTTGCTATTGGTGGAGAGGTTATCGATCAAATCTATCTGAACACGAGGCGCTTTGGTATCCATATTCGGTATATGGAACAATACAGAAGTAATCTTAAAGCATTACAAAATCTGCTTATTGACAGTGAAGAAGGATATAATGTACCGCTTTCGGAAGTAGCANAAATCAAAAGGGTGGTAGGTCCTATTCAGATTAATCGTGAAAAAAACCAGCGGCGTTGGGCGATTTCGGCAAATGTTCGCGGCAGAGACATTGGCAGTGTTGTGGAGGACATGAAAAAACGAATCAGCAAAAAAGTCAGTTTACCCCCGGGATACTATCTGGAATACGGCGGACAGTTTGAGAACCAGCAGCGCGCCATGAAACGATTGATCATAATTGTTCCAATAGCTTTTGCCCTGATTTTTTTCATGCTCTATCTTTCCACGGGATATTTTAAAAACGCATTACTCATATTTCTAAATGTTCCCATGGCTCTTATTGGCGGTGTCCTTGGGCTTTTTATAACAGGCGAATATCTTTCCGTACCAGCTTCGGTCGGGTTTATTGCCCTTTTCGGAATTGCAGTGCAAAATGGACAGGTCCTGGTCTCTTGTATCAATCAACTATGCGAAGAAGGAATGGAGGTAAAAGAGGCAATTGTCCATGGCGCTGTTCTACGATTACGCCCGGTACTCATGACCGCACTTACCACGGTTTTAGGGCTTGTTCCCCTTTTGTTGTCTAAAGGGATGGGTTCAGAGGTTCAGAGGCCTTTGGCTGTTGTGGTTGTCTTCGGTCTGATTTCCTCAACCTTTTTAACACTTTTTTTGCTTCCTGTCCTTTATGGTTGGTTTTCAGCTCCAATTGTAGGGGATAACGAAAGGAGTACAGAATAGAGGAAGTAAAAACTTATGTCAAAATCATAAATCAAGCAACAGTAATTGAAGAATTAGGCAAAATTTATGTCCCACTGATTAAAGGTGCTATCTGGGCTTTTTTAATTGCCTGAATTTTTTTTGAAATAAACCAATTTGAAAAAGGAGGAGATGGTATGAAAGGTCACATTGGAAGTTTTATGGTAGCAATTATAGCGATTGTCCTTTTAAGCAATTGCGCATCTGACAGAATGAATCTGCTTAAGGACAATACGGTTCGTATTGACAAGGTGAGTTTGGGGAGAACGTATATCGGAAATGTGTACGCTTGTCAGGATGGCGATACATTGCAAATATCGGGGAAATTCATACAGCGTGGCGCAGATTATGTCAAATTCCCCAAAGGACATGCTGACATAGCGATTCTTGGCCAGGATGGAAAAATTATTAAGCAAACAAGCGTGGTTACATTTCCAGAGTACCGGAAGAAAAAGAGAGGCAGAGGATTAAAAAAGGCCAAATTTTCTGCACGCATTAAGGCTGTTCCGCCTTCTGGCAGTGTAATTCGGGTGGCGTTCCATGAGGATATCCCAAAGTTTGTGAATACATTCAATTGTGGAGAAAACATAGCATTGCAGAAGCATGAATCCAAATAAGGGTGAAAATGATATTTCAAGACCACGCAGGATAGCTTTGAAGATTATATAAACCCTGGTTTTTAAGTGAAAATAAGCATCAAGAGCAAGGAGTGAGGGCTTGTAATAGCTGGCTGGGGTGGCTATTACGAGACTAAGCAATAGCAGCTGTTGATGCTCAAGTCAAGTTACATTGGCACAATTTTAGACCAATATCCACTAAAAACAAGGATTTAAAGTTCTTCCACTGATTCTGCTGATAAAATTGTTAAAATTTCAATAAGAGGTTTTAAAGATACCAGATGCTTTTCATACTCCCTTAATCCCGGGAAGTTGGCTATGCTAAACATTTCCAAGGGAGGAATATCAATTAAATAATTTTTAACGGTTATTTTACCGTTAAGAGAAAAAGATCCATCTTTAATTGCTAAATTTATACTGCTGGGTGAACCCTTTTGCAGCAACAGTCGCTGCAATAAAATAGTTTTGTTGTTTCCTAAAGGATCAATAGCATACAAAAGTTTTTCCAGCGCTCTGGAGCCTATGGGAGATAGTAGAATCTGCACATCAGTATTCTGACAAACTGAGGATAAATTTGTTAAAAGCGGAAAAAGGATTTTAACATATCCCCCAATTGTGGAAGTTTTATCTTTTTTTCCATCAGGGAAAAACATGCCTGTATCTATTTCTGAAAACTCCATATTTAATGAAATAAAAAAACTGCTGTTTTTCTTTAATGTGGAAAATGTTCCTACAACTGTTCCACCTAACATATTAAATTGAAAATAGTCTGCTTTTGGCAATCCGTTTTCCAGATTAATGTCATCACATACTATATTTTTTATGTTTAAAGGCAGATCTAAAAAATTAATAACAGATAAAGGGCATGAGAGATCATATTTGCTTTTATATCTTCTTTTTATTGTATTTCGGAAAGCATTTTTATCTGGAGCAGGAGCTTTAACCTGAACTGCCTGCAAAAAGTTTTGTATTTTGCCGAACACTTTAAAAGCCAGGGGTGCTCTTTTCTCTTTTGGTTTCTCTTTTGATCTCTTTTTTAGTTTTTCTTTTGGTTTTTTATTACTATTACTTTTGGTGAAATAGCTATATTGTTTTTTAAGTTTACAGTTTGCCTGAAGATTTTTAACCTTCAATGTATCAATCACGTTAACATTTAAATCTTTTGCAATAGCAGAACAATTAATATTTATTTTTTGATCAGGGATAAATTTCATTGAAGTTCTGGTTTTAAAAGATCCTTTAATATCAATGTCATCTGTTAAAACATTTAGCTCAAGTCTGTCGTCAAAACCAAGTGAAACAAGCAAATTTCCCGCAACAGAATTTAAAATTTTCGGCAGGCTGTCACTGAAATCCTGCTTTATGATTTTATCAATGTCTAAAACATTAATATCCATTTTCCCTTTTAAATTTAAAGGCAAAACCTTTATTGAGCTTGTTAAAATTAAAGATTTTAAAAGGTCATGTTCTCCAGAAATATCTATTTCAATATTCAAAGGTTTTTTCAGTGTATTTAAAGGTAAAAAATCTGCCTTGCTTAATATTTTTCCTTTAAATTTGCCTTTTTTGTTTTTTTGATCAAAAGTATAGAAAAAAGGAGATAAAGTGGACAAATTTTTTACATAAATTTGATTATCAGCTGATGTAACATATTTTGCATTTATATTGTTCATGGTAAGAGCAATACTTACCTTGTTGAGAAAATCCAGACTTTTTTTCGGTAAAGAATTAGAGCTTGAAAAAGCGTTAAACTCAGATGTATTTAACATTCTTCCATCAAAATTTATTTTACAGGCGATTTCACCTCCTGTAGCTTGCAGTATATCATTAAACAGGAATGCATTTTTTTTAGCTTTTTTACTGTTATTTTTCAAATTTGCTGAAAGCTGCACATTGGATTTGACAGATGTGAACCCCATATCTTTAAGATCTGCCTTAATATTTGCAGATAACATTTCATCAAGGTAAATGTCAGCTTGTAGATTATAAATATCTGATTTTGAAAAATCTGTCATATCAAATACGATTTTATCAATTTCAGCATTTAATTTGCAGTTTGTATTAAAAATCTGGTCTTTTTTTTGGTCTTTTAATATTAATGGAGAAACATTTATGGTAAAGTTTTTCAATGCAGCCTGCATACTATTTTCAGATCTGTTTTCAGAAGGTAGTATGCAGATATAAGAACCTGACTGGTTAATATCTTTAAGCGATATGTTGGAAGGTATGGTTATATTATTTATTTTAAGAGAATTGTAAATATTAAAAGTGCCGCTTACCTGGTCTGAATTTTGACTGGATTTTATCAGATTATCCGATTTGATGTTTATCTCTTTTAAATCTATACCATTAACATAAAGGGGCGATGCTTTAGATGATGCCTTTATGTTTTTAATTTTCAGACCTGCAACTACGTTGAAAAAATTTGGAAAGGAATTTTTAAGGCGCGTTTCAATACTTTTTAAAGTAAAACTTGAATTTGATATCAAATATTTATCTGTATCAGAAGTCTCTTTTTTTTGAATAGTTATACAAAATTTTGGAACATTAAAGGTGAAATTTTTGAATTTAGCTTTTAAGAGTCCTTTTTCCATATCTGAAAAGCAGTTAATTGATTCTGCTTTTATGGTAGATGAAAAAATGTTGTTGTCAATAAGTGGGAAAATATCATCTGGAATTATTTTTTCAGATTTTACATAAAGCTCATTAACATCAACAAATAAAGATTCCAGTAAAAAATCAACTTGCTGGTTGTCTTTGTAAAGTCCTTTAATCGTTGCTTTTGCATTCATGTGTGATTTTTCGCACAGACCAAAAGTTGATTTTTTAATATATATAGTTCCTTTTACAATATCAAAAGTTCCGTTTTGCATAAAATTTAAGTGAAAAGGACCTGCAGATCTGTTTTTTTCGGACATATCGTTAATTACAAGACCCTTTGCCACAAGTTTGCTGTTAAAAGAAATTATTTTTAGAGAGTCTGCAAATGCATTGAAAAAAAATTTAACTTTCCCTTTAACATTTGTGTCAGATCTGTTTTTTTCAAGGAAAGGTGTTAATATTTTTGAAATCGGCAAAAGATCAACTCCAATTTCTCCTGAAAGCAAAGATTTTGGCAAATNTGTTTTTATAGAAATGTCTGTTCCAGGAAAAGTTCCTGATATTTTCATATAGGGGTTATTTAAGTTTAGAGATCTATTTTTATCAAACAACTTTTTAATTAAAATATTTAAACTAGCCCATGATAGTTTTTTTTCGTTTGCATATAAATCAGACCTGAAAGAGAGATTTACAGGTTTTTTGTAAAAAGATGGCATATCAAGATGAAAAAAAGCCCTGGATAGATCAAACTTGTTTTTTTCTACATTATCTATGAAATGAAAGGATATTTCATCCATACGAATTTTCGTTTGCAAATCAAATGGCAATGCAATTGCAAAATTGTTTAAATACTTTTTAAAATCTGCTGGCTGATTTTCCCTGATTGTTGTTTTATTTCCACCGTTTAATTTTTTTTCAGGTTTTTCCCTGATATAAAAAGCATCCACTCCTTTAATATTTAAATCAAAATTTATGCATTTTTTTATTAATTTTCTCAGACGAAAGACACAATCAATTTTTTTTATGCTTGTAATATGAGAATCTGTTGAAAGAGTGTTATTTTTTACAGAAATATTCTCTATAACTGTAGTGCAGGGAAGAGTATATGTTATTTTTCCGATATTGACCTGTTTTTGTAAAGTAAAAGACACTTTAGCTTCAACAAAATGTTTAAACTTTTCAGAGGATATTATTGTTGGCAGTAAAAAATATGTCGTTGCAGCTAATAAAAATAAAGCAATGAAGAAAATAAGAGAAATAAGCAGTACACGTTTAAAAAATTTACTTTTTATTATTCTGTTCATATGAAAAGTTTTTTTTAAATAGAAAAATAGTTTAGAAAAACCAGTATGGCGTTAAATATCTTTAATAAGGCGATTTTCTGAAGAATTTAATGCCTGATTTGAAAGCTTGTTCAGTGATGCTGATAAAGCCTTTTGCTGATCTGTTTCTGCAACATGGCAAAGAGAGTTCTGTCCTTTTTTGCCCAAGGAGTAAATTACAGAGGTTATGGTAATTTTGTTTATATCTGAAGCTGGCTGATATGTAAATTTACCACAATTACTATAGGAACGTGCGATTACATCGCACCTGATCAGATCATTTAAAATACGCTTTAGCAACCTGACTGGTATTCCAAGATTTGCTGATATTTCAGAAGATGTCAACAATTTTTTGTCCCCGGTAAAATTTTTTATTACTAAATGGACAACAGATATAGAAAGAAGTTGTTTGTAAAAGTAGCTTATTTCCAAACTGTCCTGCTCCCGTTCATAGGTGTCAGCATTTTCACATGCATATGAAATTTCAGCTCCAAAAAGAACAATTAACCAGCTTAGCTGCAACCAGAAAAAAAACAGAGGCAATGCAGCAAAACTTCCATAAATAGCATTGTAATGGCTTACCTGAAACTGAAATTGAATATATGTCCACTGTGCGAGTTGATATATTGTACCTGCAATTATTCCAGCGGCAAAGCCAGATAAAAATTTTATTTTGATATTGGGCATGGCAATATATATCATTGTAAAAAGAATCCATATAAGAACATATGGCAAAAACTTTAAAGTAAGAAAAATAAGCGGGGTTATAACCTCAAATGCAAATAATTTATTTCCTATACTATTAACCATTGTTGTAATAAAAACAGTAATACTGCCAGACATTATAGCAAGCAATGGGCAGATAAGCATTATGGAAAGATAATCTCCTAATTTTCTGAAAAACTTTCTTGAAGTATTTACTTCCCATATTACGTTAAAAGAGTGTTCAATATTCCCAAGTACTTTTAGCATTGTCCAAATAAGAGCAATAAGTCCAATTCCTGCAATAAAACTACCTTTTGTATTTTCTAAAAGAGAAGTTGAAAAAAATATTATTTTCTGGATTGCCTGTTCCTGGCTTTGAAATTTTTCCAGAAGCTGTGCTTCAAGAAGTTTTTCAAAACCAAATCCCCTGGCTACTCCAAATGCCAGAGCCGCCACAGGAACAATTGATAAAAGTGTATAAAATGTAAGAGCAGATGCACGGAATCCGCAATTATCCTTAGTAAATTTTTCCATTGCAAGAAAAAAAATTCTAAGAGTACTGATAATAAAGGCTTTTGTGTGAGAAAAATCTTGTTTCCGAATTCGCCAGATATCTGTTTTGAAAAATATTGCTGTATTTTTATACTTTGTTTTTAAATCATACATTCTATCTGCTTTATTTATAGTCAAAGTTTTTTAGTTCGGTTTGACATTGATAATAATTCAGGTGATTTTGAAAGCAACTTTTGCCCTGGGTCTGATCCAGACATGCATTTTCGCATCATCAATTTTTTTGCATCAGTTAGAAGATTAAATAGCACAGCATTCTAATTTCTGACTATTTAATCTATCATATAAAATGAGTGTAACCAAATCAAACACATTTTTTATACTTTAAAAATTATATTCTTAGATATTTACATTTTTGTCTTTGCCTAACTTGATTACTGTAAATACCAGATACCAAAAGTTTTGCTATGTAAATGTCAAATTGCTTTTACTTGACTTTGTTATACTAAAACCATAAAATTACCACGTTGTTAAAAATAGATAATTTTATGGTAGTGGTTTGTAAATATTGATAAAATAAGGGGTGATAAAGTTAAACCGGTCCCCCGCAAGAGAGAATACACATATGAAAGATGACAAAGGATTGTATTATTACCCGTATCCGCAAAATAAACGTATTCACATGTATGTAAAAGAGTTGGAAGGAGATATATACTTTAGGCTTTTCAACATGGATGATCAAAAGCTTTGGGAAGAACACGAATGGATACCCCATGAGGCTATAAATCAGGCAACTGAAATGTACAACAGTTCAAATAATGGATTTGATCCTGGAAAAATATACGATATTAAAATTGCCAGAACTGTTTTAGGTGAATCAAAAAATATGAATGATCAGCAATAGGAGCTTGAATATGGATACAAAAAAAGAGATGTCCGGATTAAAGGAAAAACGAAAAAAATGGGAGGAGACCGTATTAAAGCCTGCTGCCAAAAGGTTTGGCATGGGAGATAGAGCCACTAAATTTCATACTCCTTTGGATACACAAAAATTTGATTTTCAACGTGATGTGGGTTTTCCTGGACAATATCCGTTTACAGCTGGATCTTATCCTGTAAACCTTGTCCCACCTGTTAGAAGAGGGGCAAAACCAGGGGGGTTGAAAAGAGCCGGACAATATTCAGGGTATGGCACGCCAGAAGATACACGTGATTATTATTTGGAAATGGCAAAGTTAAGTTGGAGCGGAGGGCCAAACCTTGCATTTGATCTTCCTACGCAATGTGGATATGATTCTGATAATGAAACAGTGGAAGGAGAAATTGGCAAAGTTGGTGTGGCAGTTGATACTTTAAGGGATCTTGAGGTAATTTTTGAAGCATTTACACAAGATCAGGATCTGGATAAAATTGCAACCAACATGACAATTAATGCTCCTGCAAATATTCTTATAGCAATGTATGTTGCTCTGGCAGATAAAAGAAAGATACCCCTTGCAAAGCTTAAAGGTACTCCTCAAAATGACATATTAAAAGAGTTTGTCTCACGAGGCACATACATTTTTCCTCCAAGACCTTCAATGAGGATGTTTAGAGACAGCCTTGTTTTTATGAATGAAAATCTTCCAGGTTTTAATATTACAAGCGTTGGCGGATATCATATGCGCGAGGGTGGAGCATCGCGGGTTCAGGATTTGGCTTTTACCCTGGCTAATGCCATAGCATATTGTAAAGAAGGTGTTAATGCAGGCTTTCATGTTGATTCATTTGCATCCAAATTTACCAGTGGGTTTGGGGGCAGCATGGAATTTTTCAAAGAAATTGCTTTGCAAAGAGCAGGTCGTCGTTTATGGGCTATGATCATGAAAGAAAAATTCGGTGCAAAAAAACAAGAGAGTATGAGAATAAGAGCTCCTCTTGCGGCAAGTATTGGCTGCAGCAGTACCACCAAACAAAGAGCTTTAAATAACCAGACGCGTTCTGTAATAGGAGCAATAGCTGGCGTGCTGTCAGGCGGCCCTCCTGCTGTATTTCCTCCTTATGATGAGCCCCTTGGCCTTGGCTGGAGTCTGGAAGCAAGGCAACTTGCTGAAGATGCTTCAAGAATAATAATGTATGAAACAGGCATGTGTGATGTTCTTGATCCTTTAGCCGGATCGTATTATATAGAATCACTGACCAGTGAAATTGAACAGGATGCATTAAAAGAGTTAAATAAGATTGAGGATATGGGAGGTGCAGTTGTTGCGATAGAAACCGGATACATGCAAAAAGCAATCGGTATGAACGCTGCAAAACGTCAGGATAAAGTAGAAAAAAGAGAAAATCTGATCGTTGGAGTTAATTGTTTTACAGAAGAATATGAACTTGATGTATCCACAAGTAAAATAATTGCATATCCATATTCAGAAGAGAAAAGACACAAGGCAGAAAGGTTACAAAAAAAGTCTCTTGCAGAAGTTAAGCGTACAAGAAATAATCGCAACGTTGCAAAACTTTTAACAGAGCTTGAAAAAGCGGCCAGAAAAGATGAAGTAAATTTAATGCCTTTGTTTATTGAGTTATCAAAAGAATATGCTACGTTGCAAGAACAATGTGATGTTTTGAAAAATGTTTTTGGTGAATGGAATACTGATACTTTTATATAAAAAATATAGGGCATGTTTTCTATTTTTTTGATTATAAAATTACCGAACCATTAGGGGAAAATCATGATAGAAATTATAGATATTAACCTGTGCTGATGTTTTAAGTAAAAAAAGTACAGATAAACAAGTCAGGTCTGCTGACCCATAAAAGATAAAAATGGTATCTGAATCTTATTTTTATGTAATGTATTACCTTTTTTTGTTTTATTTTTGATAACAA
>JGI24724J26744_10001593_pt1 | contig 15479 bp, 19 predicted proteins | sample Cruoilmetagenom7_FD_26744 | JGI IMG/M metagenome (IMG submission 26744)
GCGGCGCCCAATATCGCGCCAGGGTCTAATCGATGACATGGCCTATCTATAGTGCGGATCAGCGGCAGGTTAAAGGTGAAGTTCGCGCCGCTGCATCATAAAAACGCTGAGCGAAGGGTTACCATCTAAGCAGGCGCGGCACCAGCAGGCGGCCGATCAGGCCGGCCGCTGCAACCGGCGCAACATGATATATTGCCAGATGCGCCATCGTATCGATGGGGCAGGCCAGACCAGCAGCGACACTGCCGAATGCACCTGCGGCAATACCCAGATGCAGCCCTGCGCTGTTTAATGAAACAGGCGCGCCCCGGCGCAGCCAAAATAGCAATGCAATGGCGGTAANCGATGATGCGCCCAAGGCTATNGTGAAACAAGNAATCCCATGAGGGTCCGCCAAAATTTCGGCCANACCGCCGCGNGCAGCCAGCATCAGCAATGCGGCAAGCGGGAGCACGGCGACCATTGCCGCGGCCCATTTGGGCCCATCATGGCGCCCCCCCACGCGCGGGCTGGCCATCGTCAATACGCTGCTCGCACTTGCCAGGCCCAGAACCAGCAGCAGGCCGTTTGTAACCATAAAGAAGGCCGATGCCTCGCCGGTTAATATCCCGCTCCACAGCCCCTCAAACAAGGCCACCAACAGCACCGTTGCCAATAATGCGAGCGCGACCAGCGCCANNCCATCGCGCAATTTCATGGATCGAACCGGCGTCAATTCATCCGCCATCTGTTCGATCAGATCCTGATTGATCCGGTTCATTCTAGTCTGCCTTTTCGATTAGCGCGGAGAGTTTTTTCAACCCGCGATGTATGTTCACCTTGACCGATGCTTCTGTTTGGCCGCTTTGGCGTGCGGCATCGCGGATTGAATGGCCTTCGATTTTCACCAGTTCGATCACTTGGGCCTGCTTGCGGGAAAGGCGGGTAAGCAGCCGGTCCAGACTGATGCGGGCCAATACAGCATTTTCGTCACTTTCTTCATAGGCGTCATTATCGCCCAATTCGTCTTCCTGATTGCGATAGACTTTGCGCAAATGATCGACCCAGCGATAACGCGCAATTGCTGCAAGCCATGGCAGGAATGGCCGGTTTGGATCGAATGTGGCGCGTTTTTTATGCACCGCCAGCAAAACTTCCTGCACCAGATCATCCACCTGGGCCAAAGGCACCTTGCGCCTGAAATAACGTTGCAGCCAATTCGACGCTTCGCTGAGCAAAACAGTATAGGCGTTCTTATCCCCTTGTTGGGATAACACCATCAACCGGGCCATTGTGGTTTCATCAGCTATCATTGGGCGCGGACCCGTGAAAATATGGCGTCGGCGGAAAAAATCCCGCCGCCGCGCGTAATCAACATGGCCGCCAGCGCGGCCCAGATAATGTGCACATTCCACCACGCATCGGGAAAGACGAAGAACTGGATCACCAATGTCATGATCAGCAATGATAAAGCGGAAAATCTGGTCGCCAAACCTAATACCAGCAATATGGGAAACAATGTTTCTGCATATAAAGCCATCGGCGCGGCGATTGAAGGTGGAATGGGAACGCCTGAAAAATCACTTTCAAACAGATATATCTGAACGTCGCTCAATTGCAGCCAGGTCCCTTCTTCCACCTTCGTGCGGCCCGATCGCCAGAATATCCCGGCAAGGGCAAATCGGGTGACGAGCAGGGCCAAACTTTCAAAAACAGGCCCGGAAATAATTCCGACCAATTGATGATAAAGACGTGTCAGATCCCGCACCGTTCATTCTCCCGATTATCCGAAATTGAAATCAACGTTTGATCGGCGTGAGTGATCCCTTGCCCTTGGGCGTATCGATCTTGGTGCAGCTACCTTTACTAACCAATTTCCATGCATTGCCCTGATAATCCGAAGTCGAAGTGCCAGCACAGCTGGTGCCGGGGCCAGCAGCGCAATCATTCTTGCCAGCTTTGGCCACGCCGTAACATTTTTCCTTGGCGCCTTGCGCAGCGGCCGGCGCACTGACGAGGCCGGCTGTTACACTGGCGGCGAGGGCGAGGCCGGCGATCCGGGCGGNGGAATGTTTGATCATGNNATGCTCCTGAAAATANGTGCGGTGTATATTAAAATAGATGGCGCCCCTCAAATAAGGGGCATGGATGGATGTTCGCAGCCAAGGGCGGTTCCGTTACAGTTGAAGAAAATTTCATCGGTGTAACTTTGCATGCGCGATCACCGAATGGCCTTACGTCCATCTGGACGAACAGCTATTTTGGAGAGAACCCATGATCATCAGTCGTAAAACCGTATCACTAGCATCGGCCGCTGCTGCGCTGGCAATGTCTTCTGCCGCTGCAATGGGCGCTGCTGCACCTTCGGGCAGCACGGGCCAGGCATTGGGCGCGAATGATGCAGTGCATTGTTACGGCGTGCATAGCTGCAAGGGCCAGGCTGATTGTGCAACCAGTGCCAATGCCTGCAAAGGACAAAATGCTTGTAAGGGCCACGGCTTCAAGGCGATGAAGGCCGGTGAATGCCTGACCAAAGGTGGCACGATCGGCGATATTGGCTGATCTGGCATCTGCGGCCCGGTGTTTCCCCCTCCCCCTCGACACCGGGCCGCAATTTTCCCCCTATTGATCTGGACATGATGGAAAATATCGACCCATTTTGCGGATTTGGCCTTGGCCTGCGCCGGACCCATTATCAGGATTTCCTGACGGGCGAGGTGCCGGTTGATTTTATCGAGATAATCTCGGAAAATTACATGGTCGATGGCGGCAGGCCGCTGGCAACGCTGGAGGCTGTGCGCGCCAAATTGCCAGTCATTATGCACGGCGTGTCGATGTCGATCGGTTCTGCGCACGGGCTAGACAAGGATTATCTGGCGCGTCTGAACCTGCTTGTTAAACGGATCGAACCGCTGTGGGTATCAGACCATTTATGCTGGACCCGGACCAGCGCGCATAACAGCCATGATTTACTGCCCTTACCCTATACCGCTGAAACACTGGATCTGGTGTGCGATAATGTGGATCTTGCCCAAAACACGCTTGGCCGCGCGATGCTGTTTGAAAACCCCTCATCCTATCTGACCTTTCCCGAGNATGAGATGGCGGAATGGGAATTTCTTGCTGAAATGGCGCGGCGCACGGGCTGTTATCTGCTGCTGGATGTGAACAATATCTATGTCAGCGCGCAGAACCACGGATTTTCCGCCGATGATTTTCTGGCCGGTGTCCCCCTTGATCGGGTGCGCCAAATTCACCTTGCAGGCCATACGCCCGCACAAGAAGGGCGCGAAATCCTGATCGACACGCATGACCGCGCTGTATGCAGCCAGGTCTGGGCGCTTTANGCNAAGGCGCGGGCAATGCTGGGGCCGGTTGCGACCATGATCGAACGCGATGATGCCATTCCGCCGCTGCCTGAATTGCTGGCGGAATTGGACATGGCCCGCACCATTGGCGCGGCCCCATCTGCCGGGGCGGCTGCATGANCCGCCTTCTTGCCAGCCAGTCTGAATTCATGGCCCATGTGCTTGATGAAGATCGCCCGCTGCCGCCGGGATGGACACCGCGCCATGCAGCCGGTCTTGCTGTTTATCGAAACGCCTATCGCACGCGGCTGGTTGATGCAGTGCGCGATACGTATGAACGCACTGCCCGCTGGGTTGGAGACGATGCCTTTCGCGCGGCTGCTGCCCATCACGCGATTCAAAGCCCGCCGCAAAGCTGGACACTGGATCATATGGCGGATGGTTTTGTCGAAGTGCTGGANNAATTNTTTGCGAATGATCCCGAAGTGGCCGGGCTGGCGTGGTTGGAATGGGCGATGCACCGCGCATTTGTATCTGCCGATACAGCCGGGCTGGATGCAGGCGGATTTGGCGCGGCGACTGCTGCCTTTGCAGAAGATGACTGGANCGNATTGCGGCTGGAATTTTNNCCCTCGCTGCATTTTCGCACGCTTGCCCATGATGTGGGCGCAATATGGAATNCGCTGGCGGATGATGAATTCACAGCCCCTGAATATGGGCTTGCATCCCCCCGNGCGATGATTGTCTGGCGCGAAGCATTGCGGCCCACCTTCATGCCGCTCGATGATGCTGAAGGCCATGGCCTGAAAGCGATGATCGATGGCAAAAATTATGGCGAGATGGTGGAAAGTCTGGCGCTGAAAATTGGCGAGGAAAGCGCGATCGCCCATTCCGGCGCGATGCTTGGCCGCTGGTTGGCAGGCGGTCTGATCACTGCGGTGCGTTAGCCCAGCGGCAATTCATATAAAAATTCCGCATCGCGGTGCTGGCCTACCCAGAAGTGGATGTCAGCAATTTTTGTAAAACCATACCGTTGGTAGAACCGCTGCGCGCCGTAATTTTCGCTATAGACTGACAATTGCACCGCATCAGCGCCCCGCGCCCTCGCCTTATCCAGCGCCCAATCCATCAATGCTGCGCCAATACCCGCGCCGGTCAATTCTGGCGCGGTATAAAGCTGGCTAAGAGCGATCGGGTTCTTCGCGCTTGAATATTGCGTATATGTGCTGGGGACCTGCAATTTACAAAAGCCGATCAATTTCCCCGCATCCTCGGCCAATTGGTGAATATATTCCTCTGCGGCAATTTCCCGCGCCACCGCTTCTACGCAATAGGCTTTCTTCAAAAACGCTTGAAGGTCTTCGGGGCGGTATAAATCTGCGAATGCGGCGCAAAAACTGTCCCGGCCAAGCGCCGATAGGGCAGGTGCATCGCCAAGAGGCGCAGGGGCCATGGAAGCAGGGCGCAGGATCATGATTTGCTGCACCTATCTTGTTTTCTTACCCGGGTGAAGCAGCACAAGGCCCGGCCCATTTTTAGGGGGTGCGCTACCATCGCGCGTGTCGCCAACCTGCGCAGAATATTGGGCGCGAAGGGGGCCAATGCCGCGATGCTCTGTGCGCACTGGCTGGCATGGTCAGGGCGGCTGGAAAGTGTTCCGTGATGCTTTGCAGCCAGCTCGGCTTTGCCGTTAGCGATGCTTTGCGGTCAGCGGGGCTTTGTAGTCAGGGGGCAGGGGTTAAACCGCCAGCCAGATCATTTTTGAAAAGATGCAATTGCCGGATCAAGACCATTTGTCCGCCTTGCGTTTGCCCAGCTGCATCCCCCCTTCCAGCGTTTCGCGCAATTGGGCATAGAAGCTTTCAAGGAAGGCGTGTTCATCGCCGCTGCCGGGGCTCCACCCGATCTTTATGCAGATTGTTTCGGCCACGGCTTCGAACATTTCTTGCTGCCCACCGCGCAGGATTTGTTCCAGCATTTGCAGTTCATATTCACCGTAAACCGCCAGCTCATCCGCGCTGAACCTGTATTGGGCGTGATTGGCGGTTTGGCCAGCTGACCGTGTTTCAGGCTGTGTGTCAGACTGGGTGCCGGATTGGGTGCCAGATGGGGCGGGCGGGGTAATGGACAGGGCAGGCGCGAGCATGGTGCGCGGCGCCTCTACCACCCATGTTCCAGCGATAAGATCGCCGGCCCGCATTGCATCGCGGTTAAACATAGCGAACACCATGAATATAAAGAACCAGACCGCTGCCGCTGTGGTTGCGGGCCCGCCATCACCAAATGATGCTGATATAATGAACACCAGCGGCATGAAAAACTCAACATCGCGCAGCAGATTGCGTGCGATCACGGATTGTGGGGTCAGGCGCCCGCCATCACGCGCAGCCACCCGCAAACCCATCAGCCGTTTGCCCGGCGTTGCGCCCCTTGGTCCCATCTCAAACCCAAGAAAATAGCCATAACGGGCAAGAAACAGAAACAATATGTAGGTGATTAATAAAAACTCGGCCCCAATGCCCAAGCCCGCCTGTTTCATGCCCGAATTGAACATCCCCGCAGCCAGCCCGATCCACAAAAGCGAGACAATGATCAAACTTGCAAAAATGATTAGAAAATCGATGAGAAGCGCAGCGATGCGGGAAAACCGTGACCCAATGGTAAAGGACAGCGCAATCCCCTCAGGCGTCACCACCGTTCTGCGGCGCGCTTCCATCCGNAGCCGGGATTTGCTCGTCTGCCCCGCGCTCATCTGGCTTCTTCGCGCGTGTTAACCCGAAGGCCAAAGAAATAAACCAGCCACAGCGCCAGCATACCGCCCCCGATGATGAAGCGGCCATTCATACCCAGNAATTGGCGCGGGAATGCTTCGAGCAAGGCGGCTGCAACCATCATTAGCACAACGCCTGCCATTACTTGCGCTGCCTGCTGCCCGCTGCGTGATGCAGCAGCCATGATCGNTCTGTCNCCAGGAAATGCCATAGACCGGCCGATATGGATGCCTGCCGCCCCGGCCAGCAGAATTGCGAATAATTCGGTGGTGCCATGCACGCTTAGCCATGCGGCGAATTCCATGCTCAATCCTGCATTGGAATAAAGCCACCATAATGCGCCCAGCATCGCCATATTGTGGACCAGCAGCAAGATCGAGGGAATGCCAAAGGCAAAGCCAAGCGCGAAGGCGAGGATNGCCACCCCGGCATTGTTGCTGAACAATTGCGCGGCAAAGGTGCTNAGNCCTGCTGCATCCGTTTCTACCGCCAGACTTTTCAGCAATGTTTCGCGGCTGGCGCCCGGTATGCGCGCATCAGAAAATTGCGCCGGGACCAGCAAATAATACCATTCCTGTTCGCGGCTGACCAACAGCCACCCAGTGATTGTGCCAGCCACCATCGCCGCCAGCGCGATACATATGTCGAGCCAGATATGCTGGACTGACCGGCTCAGCCCGCCGCCCAGAAAACTGCGCAGCCAGCCAAACAATCCCTGGCGCGGGCCATAAACCTGAAACCACGCGCGTTGGACCAAGGATTCAAGATAGCTCAGCGCGGCTTTGTCGAGCGAGGTTTCGCGTGCCACCGCCANGCTTGATGCAGCCATCCGGTAAAGCACAGGCAGTGCCAGCACATCTTCATCTGACAAGCGGCGCAGGCGCCCGCTTTCCATCCGGTCCAGAATCAATTCGAGGCGTTTCCATTCGCCCTCTCTTTCCAGCCGAAACCGATCGGAACGCAGTGCTGCGGCCTCGATTTCGGGTGGCGGCGCGGCGGGCGCGGTGCGGAACAGATTTTTGAGAAGGGGGATCTTCATCCGATCATTCCCTGACGTTTAATGTCGAGATAGCGGTCGATCAGCTGATAATTAATCTGGTCCCACGGGGCCTCGATAATATCGACCCCCTTATGCCTCAGCCGCTGCAACACCAATGCGCGCTGNTGGGCCAGCATATCGGCGCTGACGGCCATTGCCAGATCATCCAGCCCCTCTGGCCGGGCAGCGGTTAGGGCGGCAATTTCAGCATCCTCGATGGTGATGAACACCACCAGATGTTTTTGCACCAATCGCCCCACGCTTTCGATCATCATTTCGGCAGCTGTAGGGTCGGTGAAATCGGAAAACAGCACNATCATCGAGCGGCGTTTCAGCCGCGCTGCCAAGGTGGACAGCGCAAGGGTGAAATTGGGTTCCTGCGCATGGTAATCGATTTGGGCAGCGGCATTTTGTAATTGGGCGAATGCNCGTTTTTCGCTCACGAATGGGGTGAATATTTCCGGCCTTTGGGCAAAACCGAATAATGCNACCTGATCGCCCCCTTTCAGTGCGACATAGGATGCGGTCAATGCGGCGGTTACTGCCCGGTCGATCCGGGGCAATCCGTCAACCGGTTCGCACATTGCCTGACCGCAATCGAAAGCAAAGACGATTTGGTTGTTACGTTCGCTTTCATTTTCGCGCGCGTAAAGGCGCGTGTGCCGGGCGCTGGCCTTCCAGTCGATCCGGCGGCGATCCATTCCCGCCTCATATTCGCTTAGGGCTTCAAATTGTGTGCCTTCCCCGCGAATGCGGCGGGCGATCAGGCCAAATTGGGCATTACGCATGTGATTTTGCAAGGTTGCAGAACGAACTGGCGCAAGGTTGGGGCGGATGTGAACGGCCTGATTGATATCCCGCTTAATCTGCCGCGCACCAAGGCCGAGCGGGCCTGCCCAGCGCAGCCATATGTGCGAAACGGGCGCGGTGCCGCGCCGAACCGGGGTGAATTTGCCCATTCCGTGCCATTGGCCATCGGCGGTATCGAATTCCAGCTGGATTTCGCGCCTTGCGCTACTTTCAAGCCGCGGATCAAGGGCCAATGCAGCTTCGGGCGGGGAGCGGCTGGCGCGCCCGGAAAATTGGGCCAGAACCTTGATCGTGGTTTCCTCTCCAATTTCCGCATCGCTTGGTATCAGCCATTGGAAGGCGGCGATCCGCCCGGCAATCAATCCATCCAGCACGATCAGCGCCAGCAGCGCCGCCCCGGCCGATGGCGCGATTATCCATGCGCCGGGCATGATAGCGCCAATCACGATCGCCACCGGCGCTGCAAGGGCTGCCAGCCATGCGCTGCGGGCTGTGGGAAGGATGGAGAATATCAAGCGCCGCGCCCTATCGCGGCGCTTGTGTGTCTTGGATCATCTGGGCCACCAATGGTTCAATCTCGCGCCCTCCGATTTCGGCGGCAGGGCTAAGGACAAGGCGGTGGCGCAAGACCGGCGGGGCCAGTATTTTTACATCATCAGGGACCACATAATCGCGGCCTTCCAATGCAGCGCGGGCGCGCGCAGCATTGGCCAGCATCACCCCGGCGCGCGGGCTGGCCCCAATGGCCAAATCAGCATTATCGCGCGTCGCGCGGATCAGCCTGACAATATAATCGACCACTTCGCTGGCCATTGTAACCTTGCTGATAACAGCGGCCATTTCGCCCAATTGCGCCGCTTGGGGCACCGCAGTGACGCCGTAATCCACAGGGCGGCTCGATCCGTGCCGATCCCCGAAACGGGTCACGATGGCGGCTTCTTCCGCCTCGTTTGGATAGGGCACCAGCAATTTGAACAAGAACCTGTCTAACTGGGCTTCGGGCAGGGGATACACCCCTTGGTTTTCGATCGGGTTTTGTGTTGCGACAACCATGAATTGTTCGGGCAGATCATGAGTTTTGCCATCCAGCGTAACCCGGCGTTCCTGCATCGCTTCGAGCAAGGCTGCCTGCGTCTTGGGCGGGGTGCGGTTGATTTCATCGGCCAGCAGCAGATCGCAGAAAATCGGTCCCCGGGTCAAAGTGAACTGGCTGGTCTGGAAATTGAATAGATTGGAACCCAGAATATCGCCCGGAAGCAAATCCGGGGTGAACTGGATTCGCCCGAAATCAAGGCCCAGCGCNCTGGCAAAGCTTTGGGCAAGAAATGTTTTGGCTGTTCCTGGCGGCCCTTCGAGCAGGACATGACCTTGCGCAAACAAGGCAATCAGCAATTGATCGACGGTCTGTTCTTGACCCACCACCGCTTTGGCCACTTGGCTGCGGATCGCCTCTGCNAGGCTGCGGACATCTTCGAGTGTCATACTCATCGGGAAAGCTTCCTTTCGAGGGAACTAAGTGCATTGGCTGCACGCAGGATTTCTGGCGCTGAACGTGCGGCGCGTAATTGGCNAANTTGCTGGCTAAATGGTGGTTCATCAGCCAATCGGCGGCTGATCGCGGCATCGATGCTGTGATCATCCAGCCGGTGCAGCCCCAGCAATGCCGCGATCCGCCCGCGCATCATATCGCCATAGCGGTCGGATAACAGATGCAGGCGTTTGGTTCGCTGGATCAAAGCGGCACTGTTGGCCACCAGCTGGCGTTTGCCAAAGGCAATCGTGCGCGCCTGTGCCACCGGCGGGCCGAAACGGCGAAACGCTCGCCACCCGATCAGAAAAATGGCGATTATCAGGCAGATTGTCGCCGCCAGAAACGGCGGCTGAAAAGCCAGCGTGAGCAAGTTTTTCGACCGGATCAGACCATTTTGGGTAAGGTCAAAGACGATGGGCATATCGCTTCTATCATNCAACATAGCNGCGAATATTTCTCTTGCCAGATTTGCGCGCTGGGCCTCGGCCATTCCGTAATTGTTGAACAGATCAGGCTCTGCCACGATCACGGTAGNCCATCTTTTTCGGCCGTCATTATTATCATCGTCAAGATAACCCACACTCATTCCGCCATGCGAATCGAGAATGACAGGGGTGAATTTTTCCGCCTTGATCGACATGACGCGGCCCGGTTCGGGAAAATCTCCGGACAATCCCATCCCGCTCCAACCTGCACCCTTATTCCGCAGCCTTTTGATAGATGCCTGCATCTCCAGATTGCCATTGAGCCCGCCCAGCCAACGGGGCGCTGCCGATTTATTGAGCACCACCCAGCCATCATCTATTTCTACATCCCATTCTTCCGGGATTGTTGAGGTAATCCATTTTGGCAGAATGATTATTGTCGGGCCGCGGCGGCGCCGTTTTTCGACCACGCTTTGTAATTCCCGGGCATCCATTGAATGGGGCGGGGTCAGCACGAGCAAGGAGCGATCATCAAGCGCATCCAGCCTGCGCGATCCGGCGACATTGTAGCCATCACTTTCCAGCAGCTGGGCCAATGCAGCATAACCATTGAGCCCATTTCCCGCAGCATGCCCGCCAGAACCGTTGTTTTCACCAGTTTGGCCAGTGCTGATAAAATAAAGCGTGGCAATGAAGGCCAGCGCGCCAAATAGGANCAGGCCCAGCACGATTTTCGGGTTGAAGGCAGGGGCGGATTCTTCAGTCATAAAACGCGGCTCTGGGGCAAATTGGCCAGTGCAAATTTGGCATAGGCATCGCGCGCTGCCTGCCAATCTTCCACGTTCAGGCTGCGCAGGGCAAACAAGCTGCGTTCGACCCGCTCGCAAATGGTTGAAAAGGCAATTCGCGCGCCATCGGGCAAGGCTGGTATCGCTGCAATTTCGCGCGCAGTGGATGATGGNTCCAGCCAGTCGGGCCGTGCGCTTGCGATCTGGCTGATGCTTCGCTGCAGCAGCAGATGGGCCGCTTCGCCGAACCGGCCTTCATCCGCCAGCCGATCGGCATCTTCGAGCAACGCCAGGGCATATTTATGGCCAGGCGCCCATTGTTCGCTGGCCTGTTGTTCGCCCGCCCATNGTTCGCCAGACCNCTGTTTGGCCCTGCGTTTTTCNATCAGANGCGGGATCAATCGAAAGGCTAGATACAGCAAAGCTGCGATGGCGATGGCGGGCAACACCCATTTCAGCACTGGCCACGATGCAGCAACAAATCGGCCGGTCAGGGAAGCGAAATCGGAAAGCCATTCGCCCAATTGCATCAACCATTCAGGTTTTTGAGGCGGCGCGGGCATGGCGGGTGGTTCAACCGGAGCGTATTGGATCGAGGGTTCAGCGCGAACAGTTTCCCAGCCCTGCTGGGGCATATTCGCGCGCTCTATCCCTGATGCATTTGATGTTGTTGCCACAATTTTGTTGGTGGCAGAGCATGATGCGCGGCGCAAGCATTTGAAACAGCGCAGTAACAAACTGGCCGCGCAATTGATTGAATGGGTTCCCCCCTTGCGCGCCGAAAGCGGATCTGTTCATCGATTGCTATGGCTTTCACAGCATGGTGCTTAAGGCTGATGTGCAGGCCAATTCTGGCCCATTATTTTCCGGCTGCAAATTTTTGGCCAGAGCCAGCATCTAAGATGGCGCCGTTACAGGTGATCTTCAGTGCAGATTAACCCCTTGGCCGGGCCTGACGATAAGTGCCCAGCACGCGCAATTCTTTGCAGTGGAAGGCCAATTCTTCCAATGCGCGATCAACGGCAGGATCGCCCGGCGCNCCGATAATGTCAGCATAAAAGGTGGTGGCGGCAAAGCTGGCACCTTTCTGGTAACTCTCCAGCTTGGTCATATTGACGCCGTTGGTCGCAAAACCGCCCATAGCTTTGTATAAAGCGGCAGGAATATTCTTCACCTCNAAAATAAAAGTGGTCATTGCGGTTTCGCCNGCCAATGTTGCCGGATCGCGTTTGTCGCGGGCCAAAATGACGAATCGGGTCATATTGTCATGCGCATCCTCGACCTTGTTTTCGACAATGGTCAGGCCATACAATTCAGCAGCTAGCACCGGTGCAATCGCGGCCACATTGGGATCGCCTTTATCCGCAACATAGGCGGCTGCCCCGGCCGTGTCGGCATGGCTTAAAGGAACAATGCCGCGTTCGCGCAGGAAACGGCGTGATTGGCCCAGCGCCTGAGGATGGCTGTAGGCAACATCGAAGGGGCCTAGAGATCCATCAGGATGGGGCAGGGCCATAAGTGCATGGCTTATAGGCATAAAATGTTCGCCCACAATCGCNAGCCCGCTTTCGGGTAGCAGAAAATGGATGTCCGCCACCCGGCCATTTTGGCTGTTTTCGATCGGAATTATCGCGCTGGCGGCTCGCCCGTCCTTTACGCTTTCTAGTGCATCTTCGAAACTGAAGCAGGGCAGCGGGAGGCATTCGGGCGCCGCTTCGCAGGCGGCGCGGTGCGAATTGGCGCCGGGTGAACCTTGGAAGGCAACCGCCCGCTCCGGCTCATCTGCCGCAGCAGCTTGCATTTTTTCGACCATGGCGAGCGCGGGGGCTGGAAAACTGTGCATTATAATATTGCGCCTAAACGTGCAGGCCCCTTGGGGCAATCTAGAAACGATTTTGATGATCGCAGTGATTGCTGCACTTGCAGTCTTGTCTACCTGTCTCTAAAGCGGCGCGCGAACCATTAACACGCAAAATGCCGGATTTTTGACGCATGGACGATCGCTTTAATACTACCACTGGATGGGTGCTTTTTGCCGGGGTCATTGCGCTGGGGCTTACGGCCGTTAGCTCAAGGATATATCACGCCGATAAGCATGAGGGGGCCGAGCATGGCGGTTTCGCGATTGCAGGTGCTGCTGAAGCGGNCGGCGGCAAGGTTGAAATGGGTATCGCAGAAGCGATGGCATCAGCTGAAATGTCCAAGGGCGAAAAGGTTTTCGCTAAATGTATTGCTTGCCACACTATCGATCAGGGTGGGGCGACGGGCATCGGTCCTAATCTTTTTGGTGTTGTTGGCGCCGGGATTGGCGAACATGCGCCCGGCTTTGCCTATAGTTCGGCCCTGGCAGGGGTTGGCGGCGAATGGAATTTTGAAAATCTGGATGCTTGGCTGAAGAGCCCGCGCGGATTTGCCAATGGCACAAAGATGAGCTTTGCCGGCCTAGGCAAGATTGAAGACCGGGCCGCGGTCATCGTTTATATGAACGCCAACGGCTCCAACCTGCCGCTACCCGAAGTGGTGACGCAGGCTGAAGAAGGCACAGAAGCTGAAGAAGGCGCAGATGATGCCGCCGCTGAAGTAGCGCACGGCGAATAATTCTTTATTCCTGATGATTTGAAGGGGCCCTGCGAAAGCGGGGCCTTTTTCGTTGCGGGCCCAATTTTGGCGCAGATTTAGTCTGGTAAATTCCGGCCCTTAAACCCTTGCGCCACCACATACCATTCAGACGAATCCTTGCGGCTGGCGGGCGGTTTAGCGTGTTTGACGCTGGTGAAGTATTTTTTCAGCAACGACAGCAATTCGGTGTCGGTTCCGCCGGCCAACACCTTGGCTACAAATGCGCCGCCCGGGGACAGGTTTTCAACTGCAAACCACGCGCCCGCTTCGACCAGCCCCATGGTCCGTAAATGGTCAGTCTGTTTATGGCCCACCGTATTGGCNGCCATGTCTGACAATACCAGATCAGGCGGCCCATCCAGCGCNTGTTCCAGCANGGCTGGCGCATCGTCAGCCATAAAATCCATCTCGTAGATTACGACCCCGTCAATCGGTTCGGTAGGAAGTAAATCGATCCCCACAATCGCAGCCTTGGGGCTTTTTTTACGCACCACCTGGCTCCACCCGCCCGGCGCAATGCCCAGATCGACNACTCGTTTTGAACCTTTCAGCAGGCCAAACCGNTCGTCCAGCTCAAGCAATTTATATGCTGCCCGGCTGCGCAATCCATCGGCTTTGGCCTTTTTGACATAGGGGTCGTTCAATTGCCGTTCCAGCCAGCGGACACTGGATGCGGTGCGGCCCTTCGCGGTTTTTACGCGTTTGCCAAGATCGCGGCCTGATCGGCTCATGATTGTTTGCTCCTCTGGTTCAGCACTGCGGCTCGGCTGATTTCGCCTTCGGCATCGGCTGCTATCATGCTGCGCAAAATGCCTTCACGAATGCCGCGATCGGCCACAGCCAGCCGTTTTGCGGGCCAGATATCGAGAATCGATTCAAGTATGGCGCAGCCTGCTACCACCAGATCGGCGCGGTCATTGCCGATGCACGGCAATGCGCGCCTGTCTTCGGGTGACAGGCTGGATAATTGGGTGCTGATGGCGCGCATTTCATGTGATGGCACGATCAGCCCGTCTACCGCGCGCCGGTCATATTGGGGCAAATCCAAATGCACGCTGGCTAATGTGGTTACCGTGCCGCTGGTGCCTAGCAAGCGGATGTTTTTAGCGCCGCGCGCAGCGGGCGCGATGCGATTGGCAAAGCCGGCGAAGCTTTCGCTCACCAACCGGCGCATTTCAGTGTAACGCGCCAGGCGCTGATCGCTGCTGCCTTCTGCCGTGCCAACGGTGTCGGTCAGGGATACCACGCCCCAGGGCACGCTTTGCCAATCAAGAATATGGGGCACAGGCCCGCCCGGCTGGATCAGGATCAATTCGGTCGACCCGCCGCCAATATCAAAAATCACTGCAGGCCCTTCGCCGCCCTCCAGCAGGATGTGGCAGCCAAGGACCGCCAGCCGCGCTTCTTCCTGGGCGGTGATAATGTCCAGCACAATGCCGGTTTCGGCCCGCACGCGGTCGATAAATTCCATGCCATTGGCTGCACGCCGACATGCCTCGGTCGCGACAGAACGCGCCAGATGGACATTGCGGCGGCGCAATTTTTCGGCACAGATATCCAGTGCGCCCAAGGCGCGATCCATAGCAATATTGCTAAGGCGCCCGGAATTCGCGAGCCCTTCGCCCAAGCGGACAACGCGGCTGAATGCATCAATCACAACGAAATTATCGTCCGATGGCCGTGCGATCAGCAGGCGGCAATTGTTGGTTCCCAGATCAAGCGCAGCAAAGGCTTGCCGTTTGCGCGGCGCGCGGAGCAGGCGGGCCGCCCTTGGGCTTGCCCAGAGCTTCTTTTTGGCGGTGTTTGCGGCCATCTTTCGCCGAAAACTTGCCGGGCTGCGAGGGGCGCTTGTAGCGAAAATCAGCTACCTTGCCGGACTTATCCTCTGTTTCAGCAACCCTTATTTGTCCGTCCGGCGGAGAATATTCCGCCATACAACTTACTTTCTTTTTCCTCCCGCGAAGGTGTCGCGGGGACCTGAGCGTGATGCTAGCTGGGGCAGAGCAAGTGGGCAAGCATATCAAATCACCGTTTTGGCGCCCTATCGTCGCACGTGCGACGCAAACCCCGTCGCACAGCCCATTCCAGAAACGTCTTGACCCGCAGAATTCCGCCGTTTAACGGCCTCCAGCGTTGCCCCGTCGTCTAATGGTAAGACTACGGACTCTGACTCCGTCAATTGAGGTTCGAATCCTCACGGGGCATCCAA
>JGI24724J26744_10001594_pt1 | contig 15476 bp, 14 predicted proteins | sample Cruoilmetagenom7_FD_26744 | JGI IMG/M metagenome (IMG submission 26744)
GAGCCGGTTGGCCTTGCCGGGGCGGAACCTGACCTGACCTATGCGTCGGTTGGCTCTGACTTTTTCTTCCAGCTGATGTTTTGTGCCGCGACCGCGTCGATCGTGTCGGGTGCTGTGGCTGAGCGCATCAAGCTCTGGCCTTTCCTGATCTTCACCATCGTTCTGACGGCTGTGATCTATCCGGTTCAGGCCAGCTGGAAATGGGGCGGCGGCTTCCTTGACGAAATGGGCTTTCTCGACTTTGCGGGTTCGACCGTCGTGCATTCGGTGGGGGGCTGGGCCGCTCTGACCGGCGCGATCATCCTAGGGCCGCGCATCGGCAAATACGCCAAAGACGGCCGTGTCATTCCGATCCCCGGCTCGAACCTTGCGCTTGCCACTCTGGGGACGTTCATCCTGTGGCTCGGTTGGTTCGGCTTTAATGGCGGTTCGCAGCTTTACATGGACACCGCCGGCAACGTGGCCGATATCAGCCGGATCTTCTCGAACACCAACATCGCGGCCGCCTCTGGCGCAGTGATTGCTCTGATCCTGACGCAGATGCTCTACAAAAAGCCTGACCTTACGATGATCCTGAACGGCGCATTGGCCGGTCTGGTGTCGATCACCGCCGAACCGCTGACGCCCTCGCTTTTCCAAGCCATGCTTATCGGTGGTGTCGGTGGTGCGATCGTGGTCTTCGCCGTGCCGATGCTCGACAAGTTCAAGATCGACGACGTCGTCGGTGCCATTCCGGTGCATCTCTTCGCCGGTATCTGGGGNACNCTGGCGGTGCCGCTGACCAACTCGGACGCCAGCTTTGGCACCCAGATCATCTCGATCCTGATCGTCGGCGCCTTTGTTGTTGTCGCCTCGGCCGTCGTCTGGATGCTGCTCAAGGGCATCATGGGTCTGCGCGTCACCGAAGAGGATGAGATCAACGGCCTCGACATGGCAGAGCTGGGCATGGAGGCCTATCCTGAATTCTCCAAAGGCTGATCTTTCCTCCTCCCTGATCAGCTGTAAGAGATATTCCCGGGCGTTCGCGCCCGGGTTTTTTTATGCACAATCGGCGTGTCCCACCCTCTGGCGCATCTAGCAGAATCGCCCAGACCCGTGCTAAGTCTTGCGGTATGAGCATCGCCGACCCCAATATAGACCCGGTACAGCCGACAATTCGCCAGCTTGACGAGGGCGCCATCAACCGCATCGCGGCCGGCGAGGTGGTCGAACGCCCGGCCTCTGCGGTCAAGGAACTGGTGGAAAACGCCCTTGACGCCGGCGCAACCCGGATCGAAGTGGCCTTTGCCGATGGCGGCAAAACCCTGATCCGCGTGGTCGATGACGGATGTGGCATCGCGCCCGGACAATTGCCGCTGGCGCTTGCGCGTCATGCAACGTCAAAGATTGACGGCTCGGACCTGCTCAACATTCATTCCTTCGGGTTTCGTGGCGAGGCATTGCCGTCGCTTGGCGCGGTGGGTCGGCTGACCATCACCTCGCGGGCGCGCGGGTGCGAGGCCGCCGAAATCTCGGTCTCTGGCGGACAGATGAGCGCGGTCAAACCCGCCGCGCTGAATTCGGGCACCACGGTCACTCTGCGCGATCTGTTCTACGCCACGCCTGCGCGGTTAAAATTCATGCGCACCGACCGCGCCGAGACCCAGGCGATCAGCGACACGGTCAAACGCCTTGCCATGGCCGAACCGTTTGTCGGCTTTACCCTGCGCGATATTTCCGGCGGCGGCGAGGGGCGCGTTACCTTTCGCGCCGAGACCGAAACCGGCGATCTGTTTGACGCGCTGCACGGGCGGCTGGCGCGTATCCTTGGGGCGGAGTTCGCCGAAAATGCCCTGCGGATCGAGGCGACGCGCGAGGGGATAAACATGACCGGCTATGCCGCCCTGCCGACCTATTCGCGCGGCTCGTCGGTGACGCAATACCTTTTCGTGAACGGCCGCCCGGTGCGTGACAAGATGCTCTATGGCGCGCTTCGGGCCGCCTATAGCGATGTGCTTAGCCGTGATCGCCATCCGGCGGCGGCGCTGTTTCTGGACTGCGACCCAAGCCTTGTGGATGTCAACGTCCACCCGGCCAAATCCGAGGTCCGCTTTCGCGATCCGGGGCTGGCGCGCGGGCTTATCGTGTCGGGGCTGCGCCATGCCCTGGCCGAGGCCGGGCATCGCGCCTCAAGCACCGTTGCCGGGGCCACGCTTGGGGCGTTTCGCCCCGAGGAGACCGCCACACCCGGCGCGCGCGTCTACCAGATGGATCGCCCGTCCTCTGCAGCCCGCGCCCTTGCCTATCAGGCGCAAGCGCCCGGTTTTGCCGAAATGCAGCAGGCCTATAGCGCGCGAGTCGAGCCGGACCCGAGCGAGACCGGCACGCAAGAGCCGGACGAGCCCCCCGCAACCGCCCTGCCGCTTGGTGCGGCGCGCGCGCAGGTACATGAGAATTATATCATCGCCCAGACCGAAACCGGCATGGTCATCGTCGATCAGCATGCGGCGCACGAACGGCTGGTCTATGAACGCCTCAAGGCGCAGATGGCCGATGCCGGCGTTGCCTCGCAGGCGCTTTTGATCCCCGATATCGTTGACCTCTCCGAGGCCGATTGCGCCGTCCTGCTTGACGCGGCGGAAGATCTTGCGCGGCTTGGCCTTATCCTCGAACCCTTCGGGCCGGGAAGCATCGCCGTGCGCGAAACCCCGGCCATTCTCGGGCAGGTCAACGCCCCGGCCCTGTTGCGCGATATCCTTGATGAGCTTGCCGATCAGGGCGATAGCCAGACGCTGAAGTCACGCATCGACGCGATCCTGTCGCGGGTCGCCTGTCATGGCTCAATCCGTTCGGGGCGCCGCATGAGTGGCGAAGAAATGAACGCCCTATTGCGCGAGATGGAGCGCACGCCGCTTTCGGGCCAATGCAACCACGGCCGCCCCACCTATGTCGAATTACGTCTGTCCGACATCGAACGCCTGTTCGGGCGCACATGATCCAAATCGGTGACACCCAGTTTTCGTTTAGCGACCCGCTTGTGCTGGCCGCCCTTTTAGGGGCCGCGCTTGTGGTTCTGATGCTGATCCTTTTGATCATGGCGGTACGCGCCTCGGCGCGCTCGGCCAACCTTGCCGAACCGCTGGCGCAACAGGTCGGGCAATTGGGGCTTCGGGTGCAGGGGCTGAGCGACGGGCAACACCAGCTTGCCGGCGGGCTCAACCATGTGTCCGAGGCACAAGCGGCGGCACAATCGCACCTTCTACAACTGATGGAAAAGCGCCTTTCACAGGTCTCCGAACAAATGTCGGAAAACCTGCAAGGCTCTGCCCGGCGCACAGCGCAATCGCTTGGCGATCTGCAACAGCGGCTTCAGGCGATCGACAAGGCGCAGGACAATATCACCAAGCTCTCCGGCGATGTTCTGTCGCTTCAGGATATCCTGAGCAACAAACAGACCCGCGGCGCCTTCGGTGAAATCCAGCTCACCGATATCGTGACCAAGGCGCTGCCCTCGGACAGCTATAGCCTACAACACACGCTGTCGAACGGGCGGCGCGCCGATTGCCTTATCCATCTGCCCAACCCGCCGGGGCCGATCTGCATCGACAGCAAGTTCCCGCTTGAGGCCTATGAGGCCCTGCGCCGCGCTAAGACCGATTGGGAATTGAACGAGGCGGCCAAGTTTTTGCGGGTCTCGGTCAAGAAGCATATCCGCGACATATCAGAGAAATACATCCTCGATGGCGAAACCGCCGATGGCGCTCTGATGTTCCTACCTTCCGAGGCGGTCTATGCCGAACTTCACGCCAATTTCCCCGAACTGGTGCGCGACGGGTTTGCCGCGCGGGTCTGGATCGTATCGCCGACCACTTGCATGGCGACGCTCAACACCATGCGCGCCATTCTCAAGGATGCCCGCATGCGTGAACAGGCGGGCGCGATCCGGCGCGAATTGGGGCTGTTGTTTGGCGATGTAGAGCGGCTTGGCACGCGGGTGGAAAACCTTGACCGGCACTTTAATCAGGCAGCCAAGGATATCTCGGAGATCAAGATTTCCGCCGACAAAGCCGGGCGCCGCGCCCGCCGGTTGGACAATTTCGACTTCGAGGAACTCGCTCCCGAAGCAGAGCCCGCCATCGTGAAGCTGGCCAAGGACAGCTAAGAGCCCACTGCAGGCGGTCCGTTCGCATGGATCATGAGCTGGCCTACTGCTATGCTCTGGCAAACAATAGTAAATATGAGTGCACTAGATGAAGCTTACGCTGGATTGGAACTGTGTCATCGAAGTCGAGGAAGGTCGGCCTCAAGCGAACTGTGTTACTGAATTGATCAGGTTTCACAGATTGGGGCGCTTCGAAGTAGCGCTTCTTGCGGCGTCGGCTTCCGAAAACACAAAATCGAAGCGGTTTCCCGGAAACGCCACCGTTTTCAAGGAAAGAATTTCATCACTTGGATGGCAAGACTTACCTATCGTTCCCATGCCTGGCATAATTGGTCTGAGCTATTGGGATTTCTGTTACAACGTTGATGACGGTGAAAAATTCGAGCGTGATAGGGATGCAATATGGCGTGTTATTGCACCTTCGATCCCACGGGACCCTATAGACCACCTGCCCTTAGGACAGCAGATTACAGACGATGCAATCCAGTCTGAAGAATTGTCAAAGTGGCGAAACACTTGGTGCGATGTAATTTCTGCATATTCACACATCCATGAAGGCCGGGATGTTTTCGTGACCAATAATACCAGCGATTTCCAGAGGAACGCTAGCGATCTCGCTAAACTCGGGATGCTGCACATTTCCACGCCCACCGACGCCCTCACAATGGTAGAGCAGATACGAACGGCTTAGAAAAATCTAACGACAACAAAGTCCGCATAGCGACAATTCCGAAACCTAACCTACATCGACTCCAGACAATGCCGCCGGAACGCGCGTTTCAACAGGTCGAGTTCTTCGCGCAAAAGCGCGATTTCCGAGCGGATATCATAGCTTAGCACATCACCGGACAAGAGCGCGAAACTGTCAAGGACATCACCGTTGCGCGCATCGCGGATCACGAAGGTCTGGATTCCGTCGGCAATCGCCGCTGCGGGCACCGGCACCCGCACGACCCAGAGACCCTCTTCGGGTTTCTCAACGACCTCGACGCCCGGCACCCGTTCCTGGAGATGCATAACCTCAATCTGGGGTTGGTAGTTGCCCTCGCCCTCATAGGTCAGAACCCCTTCCCAGANCCCTTCAAACAGGCGGGTTTTGGTCAGCGTCAGCTCACTCATCCGGGGGGTCCTTTCTTATAATTCTGCGCGCGGGCGNCGGCTAAAGGTGAGATCGCGCAAGACCACCTGGCTCATCTGCGGGTTCTCGAAAATCAGGTCGATCCACGCCCGTTCCACCCGTTTTTCATTGAGGTTGGAATAGGCGAGATCAAACTCGACCATGATCTCATCATCATGCAACGGCAGTTCGCGCACGATCTGTTCGGTATTGGGGCCATGCTTGATGTTGAGCCGCGCGAATATCTCAAGCGGTTTTTCCATCTCGACAATCGTATCCATCCGCAACAGGTGCTTGCGCGTCAGACCATTGACCGCCTCTTGCGGAAAATCCAGCACCACCGACAAAAACGAGCCGTCAAAGGCAAACACGTCCATCCGAAGCCCGTAAGGCGCAAGATCGGCCTCGCGACTGTTGCGCAATTGACGCAAGGAAAGCTCGGAATGTGCGCAATCGTGAAACAATGTCACTTCGCGNCCCAACATCGACTTGGACTGAACCGAGGCCATGCCCGGNGCCGGCAAGGGTTCGCGCCAAAGCTCTGGCCGCCACGACCANTCGGTGCCATGCGGCTTGGGAAAGGCNTTGGAGCCGATCATCGGCAAGGCCAGACGGTTATCCGCCGTCGAGATCACTTCGTTCAACGAATACATAAGCTTGCGGGCGCGGGCACGCTCCCTGCGCAGATTGGCGAGGCTCATCATCGGGGCATTGCGCGCGGCCTGGCTCCATTTTCGAAGCCCGTGACGATGCGCAGCCAAATCTAGAAATTTCATCCCGGTACTACCATCTAAGTCTCGTCTGGACGTGGTGCGCCACCAGTCTGCCCAATAACCCCTTACATAGCATTAACCTTTGATCGGAAACAATCCATCTAAAAGCTTATCAAGGCTTTGCCTGGCCCTTGAAACGGGTTGCGTTACGTCCTCTGACGGGGTTTCTGCCGTTGCCGCCGCCGCTTCGGGGGCAAAACTGCGCTTGGGGCTTTGGTCGCGCAACTCTTCGGCCAGATCCATCAACAGATCGCGCCCCGCTTTATTGGCGACAACGCCGCCCTCCGGCCCATAGACCGCCAGACCGATCAGGTGATCGTTGATCACCATACCGGCGCGCCAATAAGACGGATCGCCCGTCGGCAGCACCGCGCGCCCGCCGGTTGCGACATGCACCAGCGATATCCCGTCGCCGTCATAGCCCAGCAAAACCTTGTCCGGGCTGAGGGCGCGGGCCATTTCCGCAGAATCGGGCTGGGTCACACCCGCTTGGCGCGGCAAGACCGACACCGTCAGAACCGCCGGATCAACCACCACCCCCGCCGTGCCGGTCAGGCTTTCACAACTGGCCAACAGCGCGAAACTGCCACTCTGGCCGCGTTTGACGGTTTGAGGATCAATGCAATAGCCGCGCGGCCCGGCCACGGTGACATCGCCCCCGTAAAACATCACCCTGCTGAGCGCAGACACGCCAGACCCAGTCCCCGGCACCCCTTCAAGACAGGCGGCCAGTGGCAGGATCAGTAGTGTGAAAAAGGCCCGGCGAATGATCCGCCAGGCCGTGGTTTGATCAAAGATCCATATAGACATGGCGCTCGGCCTTGGCCCCGGGATGGGTCACCGCGCCTTTATATGTCTCGCCAACAAGCTGTGAGTATTTCCAGAGGGCACCGCTGGCATAGAGCGTCTCGCGCGGGCCTGTCCAGTCGGCCTTGCGCGCCGCCAGATCCTCATCGCTGAGTGCCACCGACAATTCGCCGGTCAAAGCGTTCAGCGTGATCATGTCGCCATCTTTCAACAGGGCAATCGGCCCGCCATGTGCGGCCTCGGGGCCGACATGCCCCACGCAAAAGCCGCGGGTTGCGCCCGAAAAGCGCCCATCGGTGATAAGCGCCACTTTCTTGCCCATGCCCTGCCCCGAAAGCGCGGCCGTGGTGGCCAGCATTTCGCGCATGCCGGGGCCCCCTGCGGGGCCTTCATTGCGGATCACAAGGACCTCGCCCTCTTTGTAAGAGCGCGCCTTGACCGCCTCAAACGCGTCTTCTTCGCATTCAAACACCCGCGCCGGGCCGGTAAAGACCTGCTGTTCCTCGGTCATGCCGGCGACTTTGACGATTGCGCCTGCGGGCGCAAGATTGCCCTTGAGGCCGACAACACCGCCGGTCTTGCTGATCGGGGCCGAGATCGGGTAAATCACCTTGCCATCGGCCTCACGGGTGATCTTGTCGAGCGCCTCGCCTATCGTGGTGCCATCGGCGGTCATGCACTCCTCGTGCAAAAGACCTGCCTTGCGCAGCTCTTTCATCACCACCGGCACGCCGCCAACCTCGTAGAGATCCTTGGCCACATAGGCGCCACCGGGTTTCAGATCGACGAAATAGGGCGTATCGCGGAAAATCTCGCAAACATCCTCAAGGAAGAAGTCAATCCCCGCCTCATGGGCGATTGCCGGCAGGTGCAGCCCGGCATTGGTCGACCCGCCGGTACAGGCCACCACCCGCGCCGCGTTTTCAAGCGACTTGAGCGTCACCACGTCGCGCGCGCGAATGTTTTTCTCAAGCAGGTTCATCACCGCGCGGCCAGAGGCCTCGGCGTATTGGTCGCGGCTTTCGTAAGGGGCCGGTGCGCCGGCGCTGTTCATCAGGGCAAGGCCGATCGCCTCGGAGACACAGGCCATGGTGTTGGCCGTGAACTGACCACCGCAGGCGCCGGCCGAGGGGCAGGCAACCGCCTCAAGCTTTTCAAGCTCGCAGGTGGTAAGGTTACCGGCCTGATGCTGGCCAACGGCCTCGAACACATCCTGCACGGTGACATCCTTGCCATCAAGACGGCCCGGCAGGATCGAGCCGCCGTAAAGGAAAACCGACGGCACGTTGAGCCGCACCATCGCCATCATCATCCCCGGCAAGCTCTTGTCACAGCCCGCCAGACCGACAAGCGCGTCATAGCAATGGCCGCGCATGGTCAATTCCACCGTGTCAGCAATCGCCTCGCGGCTGGCCAGCGAGGATCGCATGCCCTCATGGCCCATCGCTATGCCGTCGGTGACGGTGATGGTGGTAAATTCGCGCGGCGTGCCGTGCGCCTCTTTTACGCCCATCTTGGCGGCCTGTGCCTGACGGTTGAGGGCGATGTTACAGGGCGCCGCCTCGTTCCAGCAGGTGGCAACACCGACGAGCGGCTGGTGGATTTCTGCCTCGCTCATGCCCATGGCATAGTAATACGACCGATGCGGGGCCCGCGCGGGGCCTTCTGTCACATAACGGCTGGGCAATTTGGCTTTGTCGAATTTGGTCATGAGGGGCCTCCCGGTAAATGCTGGGCAACGGTCTAGGCCAGAGCCGCGAGACAGGCAAGCCGATTGCAACGCCCCACAACCCCGGATAGCCTGCGCGCCATGCGATATGACGCCCATGACAGCCTTGTTGCGCCTGCGCGCGCAACCGCCCGCCTACCCTATCTGATTGTCGGGACGGCGCTGACGGCCGTTCTGTTTCTGGGGCTGAGCTTTGGCTATGCCGAGGTCTTGCAGCGGATTTTTCCCAAGGATATCTGGGCGCGCCTCGCCCCCAGCATTGAAAGCGCCACAAGCCCGGTTGGCGTGCTAGTGAACCTGTTTATTTTTGCCATGCTGGTCATCGCGCTCGCCGTCGCGCTCAGACTGGTGCACAAACGCGGGCTTATGACACTTGTCGGCGCGCCGGTTCCGGCAAGCCGACAGTTTCGCCGCGCCTTTCTTGCGATGCTGGTGCTTTATGCGGTGATCATGATGCTGCCNCTGCCCGAGGGGATGGAGCCCGCGCCGAACGTGGCCTTTGGCACATGGGCGAGNTTCCTGCCGCTCGCGCTTGTCGGNNTGTTCATTCAGGTCTTTGCCGAAGAGGTGCTGTTTCGCGGCTATTTTCAAAGCCAGCTCGCGGCNCGGTTTTCCTCGCCGCTGATCTGGATCGGCCTGCCGTCGCTGGGGTTTGCCCTGTTGCATTTTGATCCGACCACCTTTGGGGTGAATGCCTGGATCGTGGTGTTTTGGGCCGGGGCGTTTGGTATTGCGGCGGGCGATCTTACCGCGCGNTTCGGCACGCTTGGCCCGGCAACGGCGCTGCATTTCATCAANAATTTCGGCGCCATTCTGATTACCGCGCCACAGGGGCAATTTGACGGNCTCGCGCTTTATTCCTATCCGTTNTCGATGGAAGATAGCGCCGCATTCTGGACCTTCATGCCGATTGACATAATGATCCTGGTCTGTGGCTGGCTGACAATCCGGCTTGCGTTGCGAGGCTGATTGCATTTCCTCTCNGCGCCGCTTATCTCAGGGGCGAAACGCAACTGAGGGACCGGCCCGATGAACTGGATCACCAANTACGTGCGCCCAAGGATCAATTCGATCTTCTCGCGCCGCGAAATCCCCGAAAACCTGTGGTCCAAATGCGATGACTGCGGCACCATGCTGTTTCACCGCGAGCTGAGCGATAATCTGAATGTCTGCACNAGTTGCGGCAATCACATGGCGATTACCCCNCGCGAACGCTTTGCCGNGNTGTTTGACGGTGGCGTTTTTTCAGAGGTCGAGGTGCCTTTGCCAAACGCCGACCCGCTTCATTTTCGCGACCAGAAGAAATATCCCGACCGCCTGCGCGCCGCGCAAAAGGTGACCGGTGAGAAAGAGGCGATGCTTGTCGCCACCGGCGAGATCGGCCGCACGCCGATCGTGGCCGCCGCGCAGGATTTCTCCTTCATGGCCGGCTCGATGGGGATGTATGTCGGCAATGCGATCATTGCCGCCGCTGAAACGGCGGTAAAGCTCAAGCGCCCGCTGGTCCTGTTTTCGGCGGCGGGTGGCGCGCGGATGCAAGAGGGGATTCTCAGCCTCATGCAGATGCCGCGCACCACCGTGGCCGTGCAAATGCTGCGCGAGGCGGGGCTGCCCTATATCGTGGTGCTGACCCATCCGACCACCGGCGGGGTGACCGCCTCTTATGCGATGCTGGGCGATGTACATATTGCCGAGCCGGGCGCGCTCATCTGCTTTGCCGGGCCGCGAGTGATCGAACAGACGATTCGCGAAAAGCTGCCCGACGGGTTTCAGCGCGCCGAATACCTGCTCGAACATGGCATGCTTGACCGCGTGACGCCACGCACCGAAATGCGCGACGAGTTGATCATCATCACCCGGATGCTGATGGGGCTTCCCCCAGCCGTGCGCGGCGATCTGCCCGCCCCAGAGGCCGACACCCCCGCGACGCAACCGGTCACGGCTGAGGAGCAAGCCGCCGAAAAGATCGCCGAAAAATGAGCGCGCCCACATCTGACGCCATCCTTGATCGGATGATGGCGCTGCACCCGAAAATCATCGACCTGACGCTGACCCGCGTCTGGCGTTTGCTTGACGCGCTTGGCAATCCGCAAAACGATCTGCCGCCGGTGATCCACCTTGCGGGCACCAACGGCAAGGGCAGCACCCAGGCGATGATCCGCGCCGGGCTTGAGGCCGCTGGCAAGCGCGTGCATGCCTATACCTCGCCGCATCTGGCGCGGTTTCACGAACGTATCCGGCTTGCCGGTGATCTGATCTCCGAGGCGGACCTGACGGCGGTGCTTGATGAATGCTACGCTGCCAATGACGGCGGTGATATCACCTATTTCGAAATCACCACCTGCGCCGGCATCCTTGCCATGGCCCGCAGCCCGGCCGATTTCACCCTGCTTGAGGTGGGGCTTGGCGGGCGGCTTGACGCGACCAATGTGATCGCCAAACCTGCGCTGACCGTGATCACGCCGATTTCGATCGACCACGAGCAATATCTTGGCAACACCCTGGCCAGGATCGCGGGCGAGAAGGCCGGGATCATCAAGCGCGGCGTGCCCTGCGTGGTCGGCCCGCAAGCGGACGAGGCGATGGAGGTGATCGAGACCACCGCCCGCCGTCTTGGCGCGCCGCTGATGGCCCAAGGCCAGCACTGGCATGTGAGCATCGAGCGCGGGCGGCTGATCTTTCAGGATGAAACCGGCTTGCGCGATCTGCCGCTGCCCAACCTGCCCGGCACGCATCAGGTTGAGAATGCCGGTGCCGCGATTGCCGCGCTGCGCCATCTTGAGATGGGCGATGTGGCACTTGAGGCCGCGGTCAGCTCGGCCGTCTGGCCTGCCCGCATGCAACGGCTTGTCTGCGGCCCGCTGGTCGAGGCCGCCCCCGAAGCCGAGCTTTGGCTTGACGGCGGGCACAACGCGGCGGCAGGGCGGGCGCTCGGGTGCCATCTTGCCAGCCTGGCGAAACGGCCCACGCATCTGATCTGTGGCATGCTCAACACCAAGGATATCGCCGGTTATCTCGCGCCGCTGGCGGCAGAGGCCCAAAGCCTGACCGCGCTGTCAATTCCGGGCGAGGCCAATACCCTGCCCGCCGAAGACACCGCCAAGGCCGCCCTTGGCGTGGGGCTGGTCGCGCAGACCGCCGACAGCGCGCTTGACGCCGTGCGCGCGATTATCGCCCATACCCCGAAGGCCCGCATCCTGATCTGTGGGTCGCTCTATCTTGCCGGTGGCATATTGCGCGAAAATGGCTAGTGCATCGGCGTGGATGACGGCATGAAACCGCGTAAATACGGGCATTTCAGTGCCGCCTCACAAGTATAGGCTGGAAAATCGAAAAGTAATCGCACACCGAATCACTTTATGTTGACCGATTCGTCGTCTTTCGACTATATCTGGGTTACTTGAGCGGTGCGGCCCCAACAGGTCGGCGGCAAAGACGATTGGGGGGACGCGCGGTGCTTGCGCATGCTAAAGGCCATATTTCGACCTTCGCAGGCCCTTGCCCGGTCGGGCAATCCCCTTCGATCTATAGTGTTAAAGGGTATTCAAGATGATACGTGTTTTCTTGATCGTTGCCGCCTTCTTCGCCGTCACCATCGCGCTGATCCTTGTTCAGCCCAGCAAACCGCGTCGCTCTGCCGATCTTGCATTGCCAGGTGCCAGCGATGTGACCCGTGCCGACACCGACCTGTCGAGCCTTGCCACGATTGCGCCTGAGCAGGCCGGACCCGAAGCCGTCACGCCCGCCCCCGAAACACCACGCAGCCTGCGGCCGAAAGTGGCCCCGCTACGCGCAGAGGTGCCGCAAATCACGGCGGCCCCTGTCATTGCCCCCGCGCCGCCGACCGACCTTGAGGCGCTGATCATCAGGGCCCTGCGTCAGGGCCAGTCGGAAAGCTATATTCACGCGCTGGTCAATGACGCCGCCAAGAAAGGTAAGGTCGAGGTGCCCAAATCGCTGGTCACCGCCGAGGGGCAGGTCGACACCGCGCTCTTGCTGGCCACCCTGTCGGATCCCGCCAATGCCGCCCCCGAAATCCAGACCTATATCGTCAGCCCCGGCGACAGCCTTGCCTCGATCGCCTATCGCTTTTACGGGCGCACGGATCGTCAGGCCGATATCCTGAACGCCAATCGCGAGACACTTGCAGACGCCGACAAGTTAAGCGTCGGGCAGGTTCTCACCATCCCGAACCTCTAGCGAAGAANTTTCCCGAACACCTGGCAGGAATGACTGAGGGGCCGAACCAACGGCCCCCTTTCATTTTCGGAACGCCTCTTGTNTATGAATTCATTTGCGTGCANAGCGGTTTAGATCGCGCCGACAAACGCCATTCAGAACCATAGGCCTTCNCATGGGATTGCGTCATGACANNTGATCTTTTGATTGCCCTCACCGGCTTTGCCTTCGTCACGGTGATCACGCCGGGGCCCAACAACCTCATGCTGATGAGTTCAGGCGCGAATTTCGGGTTTCGCCGCACCGTGCCACATATGCTTGGCATCGGGCTTGGCTTTCCGACGATGGTGTTTCTGGTCGGGATCGGGGTGATGCAGGTGTTTGACCTCTGGCCGCTCAGCTATGTGATCCTCAAGATCGTGTCGGTTGCCTATCTGCTTTATCTGGCATGGAAGATCGCCCATGCCGCCCCGCCAAAACAGACCGAGGCCGAAGGCCGCCCGCTGACATTCCTGCAATCCGCGGCCTTTCAGTGGGTCAATCCCAAGGCCTGGAGCATGGCGCTGTCGGCCGTGACGCTTTACGCGACAGGGCGCGATCTTGTGGCGGTGCTCTGGGTGGCGGGCATCTATGTCTTGGTCTCTGGCCTCAGCACCACAGGCTGGACCGTGCTCGGCCAACAGCTGCGCCGGTTCCTGAAAAGCCCGGCCCGCCTGCGCGCGTTCAACTGGATCATGGCGGGGTTGCTGGTCACCACCCTGATCCCCGTGCTGTTTCCGGCCCAGTGACCGCCCCNAAAGGCCCGCCATGACCCTGACCCTTTTGCACACCGCCGAGGCGCATCGCGCCAGTTTTGACGGCCTGCGCGACAAAATTGCGCCGGGCGTGCGGCTTGTGCATATCGTGCGCCCCGATTTCCTTGAGCGCGCACAGGACGGCATCGACGCGGCGCTTGGCGATGAGATCGCCGCGTCGATCGCCTCTGCGCCGGGGCCGGTGATTTGCACCTGCACCACCATCGGCCCGGTTGCTGCGCGCGCGGGCGCGATCCGTGTTGACTGGCCGATGATGCAGGCCGCCGCGCGGACAAAGGGCGCGGTACTGATGGTCTATTGCCTTGAAAGTACCCGCGCGCCAAGCCTTGAGCTGTTGCAGGATGCGATGCGCGGCGCGGGTCATCCCGGCCCGGTTGTCCCCCTCTACCTCCCAGAGCTTTGGCCACTTTTTGCCCAGGGTAAGACAACGGATTTTGCCAAGGCCCTGGCCAGGGCGGTTCTCGACCAGGCGGTCCGGATGCCTGATCTTGGGGCGATTGTTCTTGCGCAGGCCTCGATGGCGGGGGCGGCGCCGATGCTGGGGGATCTGGGCGTTGCGGTTTTATCCTCGCCGGAACTTGCGCTTCGGGCCGGATTGGCCCGGTTATGATTGCAAATCATCTGCCGTACCGCCATATAACGCCACGGCAACCGTGGAGTAAGCGATGACCAATTACCTCGACTTCGAAAAGCCCCTGGCGGAAATTGAAGGCAAGGCCGAAGAGCTGCGCGCGATGGCGCGGGCGAATGCGGAAATGAATGTCGAGGCCGAGGCCGGCGCGCTTGACCGCAAGGCAGCGGATTTGCTGCGCGATCTCTACAAGAACCTCAGCCCCTGGCGCAANTGNCAGGTGGCNCGCCANCCCGACCGCCCGCATTGCCGCGATTATATCGAGACGCTGTTCACCGAATACACCCCGCTGGCAGGCGATCGCGCCTTTGGCGAGGACGATGCGGTGATGGGCGGGCTNGCCCGGCTTGNGGATCGNCCGGTGATGGTGATCGGCCATGAAAAGGGCAATGACACCAAAAGCCGGATTGCNCGNAATTTCGGCATGGCCCGGCCCGAAGGCTATCGCAAGGCAGTGCGGCTCATGGAGATGGCGGATCGCTTTGGCCTNCCGGTGGTGACGCTTGTGGATACCCCCGGCGCCTATCCTGGCAAGGGCGCCGAAGAACGTGGCCAATCCGAGGCGATTGCCCGCGCGACCGAGACCTGTCTGCAAATCGGCGTGCCTTTGGTCAGCGTGATTATNGGCGAGGGTGGCTCTGGCGGGGCGGTGGCCTTTGCCTCGGCCAACCGNGTGGCGATGCTGGATCATTCGGTCTATTCGGTGATTTCGCCCGAGGGCTGCGCCAGCATCCTGTGGAAAGACTCCGAGAAAATGCGCGAGGCGGCAGAGGCGCTGCGCCTGACGGCGCAGGATCTGATCAAGCTGGGCGTGGCGGATCGCATCATTGACGAACCACTTGGCGGCGCGCACCGCGACCGCGACACCACGATTGTGGCGGTGGGCAAGGCGATCAAGGCGATGCTTGGCGAATTGGACCAAAAAGACCGGGCGGCCCTGATCAAGGACCGGCGCGAGAAGTTCCTGAAAATCGGCTCAAAGGGTCTTGCCGCCTAGAGGTGGCCCTCCCCCACAAGCGGCATCGCGCGCGAAAAGCGCGGGTGCCTTCGGCGGGAGTATTGTCAAGTCAGAAAGTTGATACTTATCAGTATTATAGTAGAAGTATAAGTCATATGATCTACGTTACTATCAACGTCTCGGGTTCAGGCTAAAAATTGCTTTCAGCTAAAGCAACGCATCAGACTCATAACCTGAAGGTCGTAGGTTCAAATCCTACTCCCGCAACCAATATTACCAAATAATACCAATGCATTAGCGCCCTCCGGGGCGCTTCTTGCGTTTGG
>JGI24724J26744_10001602_pt1 | contig 15435 bp, 13 predicted proteins | sample Cruoilmetagenom7_FD_26744 | JGI IMG/M metagenome (IMG submission 26744)
TTCTAAAAATTAGAATTTTGGTTCGAGGTCAAGGCATGCGAAAATTTTAACCGCAGGAATACATAGAGTATTTCGAGGATTAAAACTTGAGCATAACGCCGACATCGGGCCAAAAGGCAATTTTTAGAGGTGCCCTTAATTTAGTATAACTAAAAGTCCATTGTTCCATTTGACCATTAAAAGCATGATGGAATATTAATGAAAATCTGGAAACAGCAATGGCAGGATAGATTGGTTGCCAACAGTAATTGCAACATAGACTTTCTTTCCCTGCATGTGTGTACATAGATTTATTTTCAGAAGAGTTGCCTTTGGCGNGTTATCTCAGATAAAATTACTCCAGCAGCCACTGATACATTTAGAGACTCGACCTTGCCTGGGGATGGGATTTGTACTACTTNATGACATTTTTTTTCCAAATTTGCGCCAAGACCTTTATGCTCATTTCCAAGAATCAGAACAAGGTCTCTGTTCCAGTCAAAGCTATATATTGATTGAGTCCCATTGCCAGAGGCGCCAATAGTCCAATAGCCTTCTTTTTTAAGATTATCCAAACTTCGTCCCAGGTTTACAACTCTGGCTATGGGAAGAGAAAAATGAGCGCCGGAAGATCGTTTAAAGACATTGGCCGTTACGCTGGCTGTCCGGTCTTTGGGGATAATCAATCCTTGGGCTTTAAAAAAACAAGCAGTCCGGATTATAGCACCCAGATTGCCCTGGTCTGTGATATGGTCTGCCATAATTAGCAGCGAAGGCCTTTTGTTCCTGGATATCCGGATGAGTTCTTCTAAAGATGAATAGGCGAATTGTTTTACAACCAGAGCCACTCCTTGATGTATTACTTTTGGTAAATGTTTTTCCAATTCCAGACTGGTTTTAAAAATTATCTGGAGATGTTGTTTCCTGGCAAGTGTTTCGATTTCTTTTACACGGTTTGATCTTTTTTCTTTTAAAATCCATAGCTCAAGAATCTCATCCCGTTTATGGATTAGCATCTCTCTAACACTATGGAGGCCTGGAATTAAATTGTTATTCTTTTCAGGAATGAGTTTCGCCTTCTTGTATATCAAAAAGATTTGTTACCACTTGCATGCGCCTTAAAGTGCGGCAGCGTTCAGACTGAATAATAGCTTGCACCTCGGTTATGGCCTTTTCCAGGTCATCGTTTATTATAAGATAATCAAAAAAGAATATTTTTTTGATTATCTTATGGGCAACAGCCATCCTTTTTTTAATAACCTGGTCATCATCTGTTCCACGTTGAAAGAGCCTTTGCTCAAGGATTTTTAAGGATGGAGGGAGGATATAGATCAGCACGTTATTTTCAAAGTGTTTATTTATATTTTTGGCGCCTTGTTCATCCAGATCCAGGAGGACATCAATGTCCTGGCTTGTTTGTTCTTTAAGACTTTTAAAGGAAGTGCCATAGTATTCATCATAGACTGTTGCCCATTCAATAAATGCCCCATCTGTAATCATCTGGAAAAATGTTTCCCTTTTCACAAAGTGATAGTGAACCCCCTGTTTTTCATCCTTTCTGGGCTTGCGGGTAGTATGGGAAATCGAATATCCAAGCTCATCATCCTTTTTTTTAATAGCATTAAGGATAGTAGATTTGCCTGAACCGGAAAGACCGGAAATGATAAATAGTTGACCTGGCATAAATTGCTAACCTCGGCTCTTATTCTTCAATTTCATCCTTGCTCAGGGCGCAATTGGGGCTATATCGCTGGGCAACGGTTTCTGACTGTATGGCAGATAAAATAACATGATTGCTGTCTGTTATTATCACTGATCTGGTACGCCTTCCCTGGGTAGCATCTATCAATCTTTTTTCCTCTTTGGCCTCATCCCTGAGCCGCTTTATGGGTGCTGCACTTGGTGATATAATAGCAACTATCCTTCTGGATACAACAGAGTTTCCAAAACCAATATTAAGAAGTTTTGCAGTCATAATCTGGCCTCCTTTTATTCTACATTCTGGACTTGTTCTCTCAATTTTTCAAGCTCGGCCTTTATTTCTACGGCGATCTTGGATATCGATGCGTTATTTGCCTTGGAACTGATAGTATTGACCTCTCTATTAATTTCCTGCAGAAGAAATTCTAGCCTCCTGCCTAATGGTTTATCCATATCAAGATAGGTTCGAAATTGAGTTATATGGCTTCTGATACGAACAAGTTCCTCTGTTATATCTGATTTTTCGGCAAAAATAGCAATTTCCTGGGCGATCCTGGTTTCATCAACTGTGTNATCAGGTATGATTCGCTGGATATTCTTTTTTAGTCTCAGGGAATAATCTTCCACTATGATTGGCACAAGTTCATTAATCTCAATGGTATATTTTTCCAGGAGCCCTAAACGATGTGATAAATCTTCCTTAATCGCAAACCCTTCATTTAGCCTCATTATATCCAAAGATGAAATGGCCTGTCGTAAAAGCTTCTCTAAATCGTTTTGGATGTTTTCCTGATCTTCCTTTTCAGGCCTTAAGCTGATTATATCCTTCATACTGAAAAAGGAATCCAATCGAATTTGCGGTTCTATTCCCAATTGGTCTGCCAACTGTTCATATGCCTTAGCATAGGATTTTACAAGGGGCATATTGAGTTCAACACTGCACGGTGCTGGCAGTCCATTTTCCTCAGCATTAATATGGACTTCAATACGTCCACGGTTGATCTTTTTTGAAATCTCTGCCTTAATATTTTTTTCAAAGACCTGGTATCTTTTAGGCATTCTGATAATAATATCGCGAAACCGGCTGTTAAGAGATTTTATTTCTGCTATCAGATATTCTTTTTCAGATTGAAATTCAGCTTTGCCATAGGCTGTCATACTTTTAATCAAGACGTTTTTTCTCCATTATTTGGGCCATATAAGTTTTTCTTATTTCATTAAAATAGTCAATTATGTCGGAATTGGCATAATCGGGATAAGTCCATTCAACTGGTCTAAAGCCGCCTTTTTTAAAAAGGAGGGTCAGATCAGCATAGATTCCTTTTGTAAGATAGACACGATGGATATAATTTTTACCTGTAGCCAGAATTAATCTTTCGGCTGAGATATAACCGGGATCGATATTGATGTGCCTGTTTCCATGATCAAGATATTCTTTTTCAAACTCATTAGTGGCCAGTTTTATCTGTACCAGTTCCTCAGCGGGAATCAGTTCTAAAAAGGAAATAAAACGCCTGTGAAGGGGCCATCCCATTTCCCTGGCATAATATTTGGTACGGTCAAAAAAAAGTTCCGGACTAGCCCAGTCTATAGACCCGAATTTTTCAGTGAGTTTGACCATGACATCGTCAATCAAGCTATTTTCAACTGAAAAAATGCTTGCGATAAGTTTAACATGGTTTGGTATTTGAGGCTGACTCATAATTGATCTATTACCTTTAACAAATTTTCTGTACTTATAGTAGTGGTTCCCACCTCACCGACAACTATGCCAGCCGCCAGATTGGAAAGAACAGCAGAGGATTTCAGGCCCAGGCCGGTGGCAAGCCCCAGCGCGATGGTCGCTATAACTGTATCTCCCGCACCGGTAACATCATACACCTTTTTCGCTATAGTAGGAATATGAAATATTTCCCCTGTATTTTCAAAAAGAGTCATTCCATCTTTACCCTGGGTAATAAGCACAGAACGACATTTGAGCTCATAGAGCATCTTTTTGCCAGCTTTCATAAGACTATCCCTGTCTGTAATTTCAAATCCGCAAAAGCTGCTTGCCTCATGATGGTTAGGAGTAATGATATGTACATCATGATAATATTTGAAATTGCCAATCTTGGGATCTACAGCAATAATAATGTCTGAATTCGAAACCAAGCTCCTTAGTTCTTTCATCATGGTCGAGGAAATGACTCCTTTGCCATAATCAGAGACCACTATAGCATCGATTTCATTAAGCTTTTGACCAATAAAATCCAGTAGGTCATTAATGCTTGAGGCATTTATATCCTGACGGCTCTCACGATCAAAACGGACGACTTGCTGACTTTGAGCGACAACTCTGGTTTTAATGCTGGTAGGCCGGTCAGGCTCTTTTATGATACCATTAGTCGTCATACCAATTTTTTCGACCATATTTTGAATTTCATATCCAGGAAGATCTTCGCCTATGATACCGCAGATGATGGGATTGGAACCTAAGGTGGCAAGATTATGAATAACATTTGCAGCGCCACCAAGAGTTCTTGTTTCCTTAGTAACTTCAACGATCGGAACCGGCGCTTCGGGAGAAATTCTTGTAACATTGCCCCAAAAGTATTCATCCATGATAATATCTCCTATTACCAAAACTTTGGCTTGAGAGAACCGGTTGATATAGCTTTTCAAGACTTCTTCTTTATTATTCTGTTCATTTATCTGAATCATGATCTTTGCTGATTTGTTGAAAATTTCGAAAAAAATACTAAATAAGTATAATATCTATGGTATTATAAATTGAATATGCCTCTTATATCATTGTCATTTTTTATTGTCCACATGTAAGGGAAGAAAGGTTAAGAGCTATGAAAATTATTATTATAGGCGCTGGCGAAGTCGGATTTAATATCGCACAAAAATTATCCGAAGAAAACCATGATGTGGTATTGATCGAAAAAGATCCTGATAAAATAAAGAGTATCAATGATGAACTTGATATCCAGGTCATTTCCGGTTCCGGCACTAGCCCCATGCTGCTAAAAAGGGCAGGCATCAAAGATGCGGATATGTTGGTCACTGCCACTGATAGCGATGAGGCTAATCTTATAGCCTGTATGCTGGCGCAGAATCTTTCCTCGACAATCCTTAAAGTGGCACGAATACGAAATCAGGAATATCTGAATGAAACAAAACTATTTGGAAAGGATTTTTTGGGGATTAATCAGGTTATTGCTCCTGAAAGATTAATGGCAAAAACCATTCTAAGTCTCTTTGAAATTCCATGTGCCACGGAGGTGATTAATTTTGAAAAGGGGAGGGTCAAGCTCATAGGCTTTATTGTGACAAAGGACTCTCCTTTTAGCGACCGAAAGTTGCTTTCTTTGGAAGGAGAGGAAAAGAAGCTTCATATAGGGGCAATCGTAAGGGGAGATGAAGTGATTATCCCCAGTGGAAAAGATATCATTTTGGCGGGTGACCTTATATATGTAGTTGTAAAATATAATGAACTTGATGAGGTACTTAAGCTCTTTCAGGTTCAGGATGAGATCACCCGCCGTATACTGATTGTCGGGGGAGGGCAAATTGGAACAGCATTGGCTCTAACTTTGGATACAAGTCGATTCAATGTCAAGATCATTGAGAATGATAAAGACAAATGCACCCAATTAGCTGAAAAACTGGATAGAGTACTTGTCATTAACGGAGATGGAAGTGATAAAGCCCTTTTGCAGGAAGTTAATATCAAGGATACTGACTTTATAGTGGCAACTACCAAGGATGATGAAAAGAACATTCTGATGTCCCTGCTGGCAAAACGATTAGGGGTCAAGCGAACTATTACCAAGGTAAGCAAATTGAGCTATGTTTCTCTTCTTTCAACCATTGGTCTTGATACGGTTATCAGCCCCAGATTATCAGCAGTACAGGCTATTTTACAATATATAAGGCGAGGGAAGATCATCTCTGTGATCCCTTTAAAAGGAGAACACGCGGAGGCTATAGAGGCAGAGGCTATGGAAACCTCAAGGATTACGGATAAACCCCTTGCTAAAGTAAAATTTCCAAAAGGAGCTATTGTTGGGGCTATTATTAGAGGGGTGGATATTATTATCCCGCGTGGTGACAGCATCGTGCGGCCTAAAGACCGCCTTATTATATTTGCCCTGAAAAAAGCCTTGCCAAAACTGGAAGAACTCTTAACCGTAAAATTGGAATATTTTTAATGCATTATCTCTTTATTATAAGGTTAATAGCCTTCCTGCTTCTTTTTCTTGCAGGAGGGATGTTTCTTCCTTTGCTGGTATCAATCTATTATGGTGATACCAGTACAAAGGCTTTTTTCTATTCGATCCTGATTATATTTATTACAAGTTTATTTCTGATTCTCTTAACCTTAAAAGATCATGGCAATCATTTAAACCATCGGGACGGGGCTCTTATTGTTACTATTGGATGGATGATGGCTGGCCTGGCAGGGACTTTGCCATATCTTTTTTCAGGAGTTATACCGGATTTCAGCAATGCCTATTTTGAATCCATCTCAGGTTTTACAACCACAGGTTCCTCTATTCTTAATCAGATTGAGGGCCTGCCACCTGGAATCCTTCTTTGGCGAAGTATAACTCAATGGATGGGGGGGATGGGAATTATTGTCTTGTCTATTGCCATCCTTCCTTATTTGGGAATTGGAGGGATGCAGCTTTACAAGGCCGAGATTCCAAGCCCAATAGTAGATAAACTAAAACCCCGGATCTCGGAAACAGCTAAAATTCTATGGAAGATTTACCTTTTTTTTACTCTTTTTGAAGCCGCCTTACTTATCTTTGCAGGGATGACAGTTTTTGATGCATTTTGCCATGCGTTTTCTACAATGCCTACAGGCGGATTCTCGACAAAAAATGCCAGCCTGGCGCATTATGACAGCGCACTTATGGATGGAATAATAATTATTTTTATGCTTATCGCGGGAATCAATTTTTCTCTTCATTATAAGCTGATCAAGGGCAATATCAAGAGTGTTGGCAAGGATCTTGAACTCAAATTATTCCTGATTATAGTTTTGGCTTTTACCCTTATTATTACTTTAAATATCTATGGTCCGCTTTATAGTTCTTTTTCAAGGGCCTTGAGGGACGCATTTTTTCAGGTCAGCTCCTTAATAACTACAACCGGTTTTATCTCTGCCGATTATGAAAAATGGCCAGCCCTGTCCCAAATGATTTTGGTGCTTTGTATGTTTTTAGGAGGCATGGCCGGGTCAACTGGAGGCGGCATCAAGATAATACGGATTATATTATTGATTAAACATGGTTATAATGAAATCTTTCACGTTATCCATCCCCATGCTGTCACGGTTGTTAAACTTGGGAAGAATGTGGTGCCACAGGATGTACTAATGAGTATATGGGGATTTTTTATACTTTATCTCCTTCTCTTTTTCATCGCTAGTCTACTGATGGCTTTTATCGGGCTGGATCTCGTCTCTGCTTTTTCAGCGGTTGCCTCATGTCTCGGAAATATTGGCCCTGGCCTTGGTCTTGTTGGCCCAGTTAGTAATTTTCATGAAGTCCCAGTGGCTGGGAAATGGATACTAGTGTTTTGTATGCTTCTTGGGCGGCTGGAAATCTATACAGTTATTATTACACTTATACCAGAATTTTGGCGGAAGTAGAGATTTCGCAAAAGTTTCAAACTGTCGCACTCTGCATGAAAAATCTTTTTATGAGGATATTATGAGGGAATCTATAAAGGCGGAACCATTTAAAAATAAAGTTATTGAACCGATCCCTGTTGTGTTGAAAGCAAAACGAGCTGAAGCATTAGCTTTAGCCGGCTATAATCCTTATCTTTTAAGCTCCGGAGATGTGCCACTTGATCTACTTGCTAATAATGGTCTTGTAGCCATGAGTGACAGACAATGGGCAGGACTTATGGTTGGAGATGAGGCCTATGCCGGTAGCCGCAGTTTTTATCTCCTGGAGAAATCTGTCCGTGAAATATTTGGCCATCACTACCTGATTCCCGCGCATTTAGGTCGTGGGGCTCTACATCTGGCCGCCCTGGTTATGCTTCCTGAACCAGGTAAGATTGTGCTTTGCAATAAGGCCTCGCCCCTGGCAATTTTGCATTTTCAACGAAGAGGCGCTGAAGTCCTGGATATTGGTGTTGTTGCAGATCCCCAATNCAATGACCTCTTCAGGGGAGATGTGGACATTGAAACACTGGTCCAGCTCCTTGATCAATATGGAGACAGAGTTAGTCTAATAAGTCTTGCCTGTTGTCCGGAAGGAATGGGTTCTTTTCCCATAGGGATCAATAATTTCAAGAAAACCGCTGCAATAGCCCGCGAATATAATATTCGGGTCTTGCTCGATATATCCTGCTTTGCTTCCTGGGCCTATCTTGTCCGGGAGCATGAGACTGATCAATCTTTTAAGAGCCTTAAACATCTTGTCTCAGAGATGGCTTCTTGTGCTGATGTTATGATTATGAGCGCCAAAGAAGGCTGTTTTTCTAATGTAGGAGGCTTTTTACTCACAAAACATGAGGATGTGTTTGTTGCTCTTCGTTCTGTGGTTGTAGTTTATGAGGGACTTCATACCTATGGTGGTATGGCTGGCCGGGATATGGAAGCTGTGGCCCTGGGTCTTTTGGAGATGCTTGATGCCTCTGTCCTGAACTGGCATAAACAACAGATAGCCTTACTTGGGGATAATCTAAAAAGGGCAGGGGTTCCGGTCATTGAACCATATGGGGCCTCAGGTGTCTTTATTGATGCCTTGCGGTTTGTCCCCCATATTCCTTATAATCAGTTCCCGGCCCAGACAGTGGCTGCCGCTATTTATAAAGGCACCGGTGTACGGGCAACTGAACATGGGCAGGTGGCATGGAGTGGAATTACACTAAACCATGAAGGGCAAGATTCCCCTTTGGAACTGGTTGGCCTGCATCCACCCCATAGGGTCTATAAAATGGCACAGCTAAAGGCTGCTGCTGAGGCTATTTCTGAAGTTTATCGAAAAAGCAGCACTATCAGGGGGCTAAATCTGATCCACGGATCATCTTCCTTTTCCGTTTATGGCGCGCGCTTTACGCCATGTGATCCTATGGGCATCTTCAATGAATCCATTAATGATCCTCAGGAAAATAAACTTGACTACAAACCTTATCGAACCAAGGTTATAGAATTCATTGAGCTAAAAGATAGGAGTCATCGGGAAAAAGTGGCCCTTGAAGCTGGTTATAATACCTTCTTGATGCGAAGCGAAGATGTATACCTGGATCTTTTGACTGACTCAGGGACTTCAGCCATGAGCGCTGCTCAGTGGGGAGCTATGATAAAAAGTGACGAGTCTTCTTTCGGTTCCCTTGATTGGCCAAGACTGGAAAAGGCAGTTCAAGATATCTTTGGCTTTAAATATGTACTTCCTGTTCACCAGGGAAGGGCAGGGGAGCATATCCTGAGCCAGATCATGATCAAGGATGGGGATTGGATTCCTGGCAATATGTATTTCACTACTACCAGGGAGCACCAGGAGATGGCGGGAGGTAATTTTGTTGATGTGATTGTGGATGAAGCCCATGAACCGATCAGTAAATTTCAATGGAAGGGAAATGTGGATATAAAGAAGCTGCAAAATATTATTAATAAGGTTGGAGCAGACAAGATCCCTTATATTTCCTATGAGACCTCAGTTAATATGGCTGGTGGCCAGCCGATTTCCATGAATAATGCTAAAGAAGTATCACAAATCTGCAAGGCCAATGATATTGCGGTTATGTATGATGCCACCCGTTGTGCTGAAAATGCCTATCTTATTAAGAAAAATGATCCCGCGTACGCGAACATCTCTATCAGGGAAATTCTAAGGGAACTGATGTCCTATGGAGACGGCTGCACGATAAGTTCCAAGAAAGATAACCTGGTTAATATTGGCAGCTTTATTGCCTGCAACCAGGAATGGGTCTATGAAAAAGCCAAACAGATGCTGCCGGTTTTTGAGGGGAACCTTACCTCTGGTGGTATGGCCGGGAGGGATATGGCTGCCCTTGCCAGAGGAATCTATGAAATGGTTGAAGACTCTTATATCCGTTCCCGGGTGGAACAGACATTATATTTAGGCCAACTTCTTTTGGACGCTGGAATCCCTATCATGGAGCCTCCAGGTTCCCATGCTGTCTTCCTGGATGCCAAACGTTTTTTACCCCATCTGGATCAGGATCAATATCCTGCCCAGACCCTGGCTGCGGAACTCTATATAGAAAGTGGAGTCAGGGCGATGGAGAGAGGAAATGTCTCAACCGGACGCGAGAAGAAAACGGGTAAAAACAAGAGACCTAAGCTAGAACTGGTACGTTTGACCATTCCGCGCCGAGTCTATTCCAGAGAGCAAATGCGATATTGCGCTGAGGCAGTTAAATCCATTTGGCAAAGACGTGATTCCATAAAAGGCCTCAACATGGTCTTTGAGCCGCCTCAATTGCGTTTTTTTACTGCCAGGTTTGAACGTCTATAGATGCTGCTTGTATAGACCCTTTTATAGCTGTCCTTAAAAAAGATGGTTTTTTAAAGCAAGGAACTTACCATATCCCACATGCTTTTTGTATCTACCGGCTTGGCGATGTAATCATCTGCTTCATTATTCATTCCATCCGCGTGAGAATAACTGCTCGTAGAAACATTTTCTGCCACCGCGGTTAAAAGTACAATTGGGATATCCTTTGTTTGATCATTATTCTTTAATTCTGAGCAAAGGGCATAGCCATCCTTTCTGGGCATCATCACATCCAGTAAAATCAAGTCCGGTCGACGTGCCTGTATGGATTCCTGACCCTCAATACCATCATAAGCACGACCCACTTCACAACCTTTGCTTTCAAGCATCATGGCGATAGTCTCTACTTGATCCAAATCATCATCAACTACCAGTATATATTTTTCAGACATAATAGAATCTCCTTTCATATGAGGCAGTCTCCATCTCTTTTGTTCAATCAATTATGTACCTTATTCTTTTAATCCCGAACAAAATTTGATCTCTTGACAATGCCTCTTTTATTAGAAAACATCTATCCACGATATTATTAAGGAGTCCATCGCAGATGGGTAATAAAAACCTAAATATCAGCTTTTTTTATAAGGCCACTGCGTTCTACAATTTCCGGAACTTTTTCTTCCCATTCTATCGCCATTATGTGAAATCCCCTAATTCCTTTAATTTCCTTCAGAGTCTGGATCGATTCTACGCAAATATTAATGCCTTCCCGGGCTTGTTTGTCTTTGGATACTCCACTCATTCGTTTTATTATTTCATCAGGCACATCCATTCCGGGGACTCTGTTTTTCATATATTTTGCCATTCCGGCTGACTTAAGAGGTGTTACACCTGCCAAAATATGGACTTTTTCAAGTAGTCCTCTGTCCGCGGCCATATCCATCCAGAGTTTAAATTTATCCAGATTGAATATACATTGAGTCTGGATAAACTCGACTCCCGCGGCGATTTTTTTTGCCAGTCTGGGGATACGGATTTCAAAAGGATCAGCAAATGGATTGGCGGCTGCTCCCACAAAAATTTGAGGGGGACATTTAATATCATCACCGCCCAGAAATTTCCCCGTGTCTCTCATGAGCCTGACTGTCTGAATCAATTGCATTGAGTCCAGATCAAAAACATTTTGACCCTGGGGGTTATCTCCGAACTGTTGATGGTCTCCGGATAAACAAAGAATATTATTAATATCAAAGGATGCTGCCCCTAAAATGTCACTTTGCATGGCGATTCTGTTTCTGTCTCTGGTAACCATTTGAAGAATTGGTTCAATTCCCATCTGCTTTAGATGAATACAGCCCGCGAGGCTGCAAAGGCGCGTTACCGCAGTTTGGTTGTCAGTAATATTTATTGCATCTACATAGTCCTTGATAAGATTCGCTTTTCGGATAATATCCTGAGAATCTGTACCCCTTGGGGGGCCACATTCTGATGTGACTGCCAATTGCCCACTGGCAAGAATCTTTTCCAATTTGCTCGGTGTCCTTGTCATCATTATCTGAGATCCTCCCTCATGACTGTGCGGGGACCTCCGGCCCGCTCGGTTGACCAGTCCTTAATTGGCGCAAGTATTTCATAATCATCAAGCCTATTGAGTTTTGCAAGCCTGTCAATAATGAGTTGCCATACACAGTCAAGCTCTTTGCTCAACTCACATTTGCCCTTTGTGGAACCACCGCAAGGACCATTTAAAAGCCTTTTGGCACATCGGGAAACAGGACAAATCCCAGCTGTTTGCCCCAGGATACATTGCCCGCAAGCCTGACATCGTTCGGACCAGAGGCCTCTTTCTTCAGTAACCCCTAAAAAGCACGTATTAACTCCCGGAAAAACAGGAGAAGATGAATATTTTTCTGCCATGAACTGAACTCCAGCACCACAGGCCAGGGAAAGAATAGCATCATAATTATCCACCGTAGTTCGAATTTCTTCCAGGTATTCATGATCACACTGCCTTTCCAGGGTTCTTTCATCGATGTGCATTTTATTGTTATGGCTCATAAAATACATTCGTAGTGACGAAGCCAGAATTTCAACTTCTTTTTTTCCTCCGGCCTCGCATACCGATACGCATTCATTACAGCCTAAAACAAGTAAGCTTTGAAAATCTTTTATTTCATTTACTATTTCCTCAAATGGCTTTTTACTGGCAATAATCATTTTTTCACCTTCCTTTTTTCTTGAAACGGCTCCTTAACNGGATTGGGTCCCAAAGCAATTATTTTGTCCGTNATTTCCTGGGCAATCCTGGCAAATTGAACTGCTTCTCCCGAGGAAAGATTAAACATTTGGACCCTTTCCCCTCCAATTCCAGTAGTATCAAGAATTTTCTGGGCAGCTATTACTCTCTTTTTTGCCCTTAAATTGCCATGAGTAAAACGGCAATCACCTTCCAGACAGCCAACCAGGTAAACCCCATCCGCTCCTTTTTCAAAAGCTCGCAGGATGTAAATCATGTCAACTTTGCCTGTACAAGGTATCCGTATTATCCTTATGTTTCCTGGATACTTAAGGCGCATGGAACCTGCCAGGTCCGCAGCTGTGTACCCTCAGAAATTGCAGCAAAAGGCGATAATTACAGGTTCAAAAGCCTTCATTCCTTTTTCTCCTTCCCTAATCCTTGATAAGCAAGCAAGAAGTCACTCCGCATCTTTTTGCGAGGCCATTAATCTTGATTAATTTGTACTTCTCACGTAATTATTCAGCTATTTCAAGGATGCTGAATAATTAGCTTCTCACTGGCTTTAAAATATTTCAATACGCGTGATGAGTGTTTACGAGTTCGGACTTGATTAAATTAATCCCTCAAGCAGGGCTTCAACTTTGCACAATATTTGCTCATCTTCATACCAGGACAATTCAATCGCTTTTGCCGGGCATTCCGCGGCACAGATTCCGCAGCCTTGACAGACGGCTTCATCTATGGCAGAGACCCCATCATTATTAATACGAGGTGCTCCATATACACAGGTTCGGACACAAACAAGACAAGCGGTACAAAGATCCTGGTTTACTTTCGCGGTTATTGGTGAAAGAGTAATTTGGTCTTTGGAAAGGAAACCGGATGCCTTGGCAGCTGCTGCCAGGGCTTGAGAAATAACTTCGGATATGAGTTGGGGGCTATGTGCTGTCCCGCAAATATAAATTCCTTCATTAGTCATTTCCACTGGCCTTAATTTGACATGGGCCTCTAAAAAATAGCCATCGTCATTTTTTTGCAGTTTAAGTATTGAGGCCAGTTCATCTGTATCTTCAGGTATCATCCCCGCACTTAGGACTACAAGATCGGATATGAGTTGAATCTCTCTTTCGAGGACATGATCTTTAAAGGTAATTATTAAATCATTTTCCTGCTTTTCAATTTGTGGCGGCTGCTCTACATCGAAGTGAGAAAAAATTACTCCTGATTTTCTCGCTTCAGTATAATAATCCTCCATAAAACCATAGGTACGAATATCACGATAAAGGATGAATACCTCTGTTTCCGGATTGAGTTTTTTGATATGAAGCGCATTTTTAATGGCATTTTGGCAGCAAATACGAGAACAATTTTGATGCTCCTCATTTCTGGAACCAACGCACTGGATCATGACAACCCTATTTAGATCCTTTGCATTATTGACATCCAGCCAGCTGGACAGTTCCACCTGCGTCTTGACACGTTGATCCTCTCCGTAAAGGTATTCATGAGGAATATATGAATTAGCGCCAGTAGCTATAATTAATACTCCATGCTCGATTTTCCTCTCATACATCCCTGGACCAACCATAATTTCAGTTATAAAATTTCCTTTAAAACCACTGAAATCTACAATTAAGGATTCTTTCAGGACTTGAATTTTTTCATGCGCAATAATTTCAGACTCAATTTCTTCTAGATAGGATTGGATATTTAAACCTTCAATAGTTGTTAACAGGTTCCTCGAAAAGCCTCCTAGACTGGCCTTTTTTTCTATAATAATTACTTCAAAGCCCTGTTTGGCCAAACTCAGGGCAGCATTCATGCCAGCGATACCTCCTCCGACAATCAATGCCCGTTTATTTATCGGNATTGTTTTTTCTTTTAGTGGTTTAAGAAATGAGGCTCTCATTACAGCCATTCTTACCAGGTCAATGGCCTTGCTCATGGCTATGTGTGGTTTATCTCCATGTACCCAGGTGTTCTGATCCCTTATATTGGCCATCTCAAAAAGATATTTGTTTATACCGCATGCCTGGAGTGTTTCCTGAAAAAGCATTTCATGTGTCCTAGGAGAGCAGGAAGCCACGACTACCCGGTTAAGCTTGTATTCCTTAATTATTTCCTTCATTTTCTCTTGGCTGTCCTGAGAGCATGAAAAGAGGTTCTGATCACTAATTATTACGTTTGGCAGATCTGCGGCATAATCTCTTAACGCGGGGATATCTATAACTCCACCAATGTTAATGCCGCAGTTGCAGACAAAGACTCCTATTCGTGGTTCTTCATTTATCTGATCCAGTTCTTCAGGAAGTTCAATGTCACGAATAGCTGATCCTCGAGCCTTGGCAAGCGCCATATTCGCGGATGCCGCTGCGGCGCTTGCTTCGATTATAGAGGAAGGGATATCTTTTGGACCATTTGAAACCCCACACGCATAAATACCTTCTCTGGAAGTTTCTACAGGATTAAAAGGCTTGGTAGAAATAAAGTTGTGCTGATTGATATCGATTTCCAGGAGTCTTGCCAGATCCTTTGTTGTGCTGCTGCTTTTTAGCCCGCATGACAGTACAATCATATCAAATAATTCTTTCTGGAATAATCCGTTTTGATCAATATATGTAACGAAGAGGTCGTCGCTGTCATGAATGGAATAAACACTATGAGGCCTTGATCTGATAAATCTTAACCCATGCTCTTTTTGAGCTCTTAATAAATATTGTTCATGCCCTTTGCCATAAGTCCTTAAATCCATATAAAAAATAGCAGTGTCCAACTGGACATTAGAATGTTCTTTTGCAATTACAGCTTCTTTAATAGCATACATGCAACAGGCTGATGAACAATAGCTGTTCCCTGATTTGTTTGATGTCCTTGAACCTACACATTGAAACCAGGCTATTTTCTTTGGTTCTTTTTGGTCAGAAGGTCGAACAAGATGACCCAGAGTCGGACCTGAGGCAGATAGCATTCTCTCAAATTCCATTGAGGTCATAATATTTGGATTATCGTTATAATTGTATAGGTTCTGCTCAGACGGATCAAAGG
>JGI24724J26744_10001603_pt1 | contig 15429 bp, 10 predicted proteins | sample Cruoilmetagenom7_FD_26744 | JGI IMG/M metagenome (IMG submission 26744)
AAAAATTTTTCTTGAAATATAGGAAGAACTACTCTAAAATTGAATTCCGTAAGCAGAAAACCCTGAGTGAAGATAGGATTGGAGGATTAGGATGGCCCGAAACAAGAGTGAACTCTCTGGAAACAAGAAGGTTCTTATTCTCGGAGGCGGTCCAAACAGGATAGGGCAGGGAATTGAATTTGATTATTGCTGNTGCCATGCATCCTTTGCCTTAAAAGAAGAGGGAATACAAAGTATTATGGTAAATTGTAATCCTGAAACCGTCTCTACGGACTATGACACTTCAGACAAATTGTATTTTGAACCTTTGACGGTTGAGGATGTGCTGAATATTGTTGACGTTGAAAACCCTTTCGGTGTAATAGTCCAATTTGGAGGACAGACTCCTTTGAACATATCTGTGCGGCTGGCAAAGTCAGGAGTGAAAATTCTTGGAACCAGTCCTGATTCGATAGACAGAGCGGAAGACAGAAAAAGATTTCAGCAGGTGGTCAAAAAACTAAAACTCATCCAGCCCGATAATGGTATAGCTTTCTCGTTTGAAAAAGCAAAGCAAATTGCGAAAAAAATAGGGTATCCGGCAGTTGTCAGACCTTCATATGTCCTGGGCGGCAGGGCTATGGAGATAGTTTATGATGAGGAAGACCTCCATGGTTTTATGCAGAAAGCTGTAAAAGCATCTCCGGAACATCCAATCCTGATTGACAAATTTTTGCAGGATGCCATTGAAATTGACGTTGATGCAATAGCGGACGGCAAGAATTGTGTGATAGGAGGGATTATGGAGCATATCGAGGAAGCAGGTATACATTCCGGGGACAGTGCAATGGTCATCCCTCCGTATACTCTGGGTAAAGACACAATAGAAATTATAAGAAAGAATACGCATCTCCTTGCAAAAGAACTGAATGTAAAAGGACTTCTGAATATCCAGTATGCCGTTAAGGATGATGCTATTTATGTCCTGGAAGTTAATCCAAGAGCAAGCAGGACTATCCCGTTTATAAGCAAGGCAATAGGTATTCCCCTGGCAAAGTTAGCTACAAAGATAATGGTAGGAAAAACACTTGAGGAATTGGGGTATACCGAAGAAAAAGAGATAAGTCATGTAGCGGTTAAAGAATCCGTATTTCCTTTTGTAAAGTTCCCGGGTGTAGATGCCGTACTCGGTCCGGAGATGAAATCTACGGGGGAAGTCATGGGAATCGGCTATACATTCGGAGTTGCTTATGCGAAAAGCCAGATAGCTGCCGGGCAAAAGTTGCCGAAGAAAGGAAACGTGTTTATAAGTGTAAAAAACAAAGATAAAAGGAGCATAATCTTAATTGCTAAGAAACTTGCTGACCTTGGTTTTAAGATTATGGCAACTTCAGGTACGGCAGATGTGCTTACTAAAAACGATATGGAGATAAAGCTCATTCCTAAACTTCATGAGGGCAGGAGGCCCAATATTATTGACCTGATAAAAGATGGCAAGGTAGCGTTAATGATAAACACTCCCGGTGGAAAAGCAACCAAGCAGGATGAGAGAAAGATAAGGTCACACGCAATTCTTCGCGGAGTACCTTTGATAACTACCATTGCAGGTGCTGAAGCTACAGTAAACGGGATTGAGAGTTTTATTGGGAAGAAGGAAATCGGCGTAAAGCCATTGCAGGAGTATTATCCGGCCCTGACGAATGAAATTTCCCGCCTACCATGACAAGAATCCTGGAGATATTGTTGAGAATTGTGTAAAGCCGGATAAGGTTGAAGACAGCGGGGAGCATGAAGAGTATAACCTGAAAGATAACGTTGGTATAAAAGATTGAGATGAAATTTGCCGTGGGCTACCAGCTTTCCGGGGAAGGTGAGGAGCCTTTTATTAATGTTGTTGGGGATTTTAAAGAATATGTAGAAGAGGTCTATTTCCCATGGCCGGATACGCCCAGCGGAAGGATGCCTTTAGGAAATATTAGGGGAGTAATTGACTGGGAAAGCCAGAGAGAATATAACAGAGATTTCGAAAAAATAAGGGAGATAAAGAGGTGATGTGATTCACAGAATAAAGGGCTTTAAAGGGAGTGTTGTCTTTCTTCTNATCCATAAAGAAGAAATGGTCCTGTGCATATTTCTTGCGTACTTCGGGATTATCCCAATTGAGGTACAACTCCATGCCTGTTTTTCTTCAGTAACCCCTTTACATATGTAGTCTTGCCAATTTGCCTGGGGCCTGACAGGCAAATCATTTTATCAGCTACGATTTCCTCATCCCAAAGATATTGATCAATTTGCCTGGCTATTAACTGCCTGTCATTCCAATCTCTACTTGTCATTCCCGTAAAGCTTGTCCCCGCCCCGTATCCAGTACGGGGTGCGCGATGTCTCCCCGTTTCATTGCCAACACAAAATTTGTTGAAGACATACCGGTTTTCTGGTAAGGTAAAACTAAATATGGGAGGTTAAGCATGCCGACTTATGAATATGAATGCCGATCGTGTGGATATNCCTTTGAAAAGTTTCAGTCAATAAATGCAGATCCCTGTAAAACCTGTCCGAAATGCGGGAAGAAAGTCCGAAGGCTGATAGGCATGGGTTCGGCGGTGATATTCAAGGGTTCAGGTTTCTACGCTACTGATTACAGAAGCAAAGAATACAAGAAGAGAGCGAAGGAAGAAAAGGGAGAGAGCAAAAAGTCCTCGTCCGGAGAGGAGAAAAGTGCACCTAAAAAAGCTTGAGGTATTTGGATTCAAATCGTTTCCTGAAAGGACAGAGTTTGTTTTTGAATCCGGTATTGTTGCCATAGTAGGCCCGAATGGTTGTGGCAAGACAAATGTTGTTGATGCAACCCGCTGGGTTCTTGGGGAGCAGAGTGCGTCTTCTCTCAGAGGTTCCCAGATGGAGGACATAATTTTCAACGGGGTTGATGGCAGGAAACCTCTTGGTATGGCAGAAGTTTCTCTAACCCTGTGCAACGAAGAAAAACTGTTGCCTCTTGACTACTCTGAGGTCATGATTACAAGACGGATATTCCGCTCAGGTGAGAGTGAATATTTTATAAACAGAGTCCGTTGCCGGCTTAGAGACATAAACGAACTTTTCTGGGATACAGGGATAGGGACGGAGGCATATTCTATTATTGGACAGGGTAAAGTCGATTTGATTCTCAGCTCAAAGCCGCAGGATAGAAGATTCCTTTTTGAAGAAGCTGCCGGGATAATGAAGGTAAGGATGCGTAAGAGGGAAGCAATACGCAAGCTCGAGGCGACTGAGCAAAACCTTCTCAGGGTAAATGATATTGTTTCCGAGGTGAAAAGGCAAATTGGATCACTTAAACGTCAGGCAGGTAAAGCAAAACGGTATAAGCAGTTGAATGAGCAGTTGAAGGAGTTTGAAATAGCTCTTACGCTTAATGAATACAGGGAGTTGAAGGAAAACCTGGAAAGTTGCGGGCAGGAACTGGAGATCGTAGGGAAAGAAGTTGACAGCATTGGTTCTGATGTGAAGATGAGGGAATCGGCTGTTGAAGAGGAGCGCAGGTCTTTTGCAGGAGTTGAGGCACAGCTTACCGGGGCGCGGGAGAATATTCGAAGAATAAGCGAGCAGATTATTCAGTCGGAGAATAAGATTGTCCTGTATAAAGAGAGAATTGCAGGTTGTAACGCCCGCAGGAAAAATGCCGAAGAAGAGATAGAAGCACTGAAGAATAAACATGAATCTGTTCTTGGTGAATTATCAGCTCTTGGGAGGCGAGAAAAAGAGATTGAAGATGAAGGTAAAAACAGGAGAGAGGAACTTGACGAAGGAGACAAGAGGTTAATTGAACTTGCCAGGGAATTGAAGAAGAAAGAGAAAGATCTGGCGAAAACAAAAGAAAAAATGGTCGGGGTAGCTTCTGTTGAAGCACGGAAACGGAGCGAACTTGTAAGTCTGGAGACAGTAGACCGGAATTATTCTGCAAGAGGAGAAAGACTAAGGTTGGAGAAACGGAATATACAGCAGGAGAGGGAATCTTGTGAAGGCGGGTTGTCAGAAGTTGCGGGGTTCCTGAAAAATAAAAAGGAAGAAGTGAATGCGGAAGAAGCCCGGGTTCGGCAGATTGAAAGCAAAAGGGTGATTCTGGAAAAAACAATTGACGGGATTAGAAATAATCTTCATTCTGCGAGGGAAGAGTACAATTCCAAAAAGTCCAACATGGAACTGCTTGAAGAAATGGTGCGTAATTATGAAGGTTATTCCCGCGGAGTTAGGACGATTACACGTGAGGGGGATTCTCTTCAAGGAATTTGTGGTGTGGTAGGCAATATGTTGAAATGTCCCAGGAACCTTGAGGTTGCAGTGGAAGTTGTTCTTGGAGAAAAGGCTCAGTATGTAATTGTTGAGAACGTTGAATGTGCTGAGCGGGCGATTCGTTATCTCAGGGATAAGAACGGCGGAAGGGTGACTTTCCTTCCGGTTGATTCAATAAGGGAGGTTTCAGGAACGGGAGTAGACCGGGCAGTTCTTTCAAAACATGGGGTTATTGGTATTGCTTCGGAAGAAGTCAGCCTTACGGTGGGGAAGTACGAGAATATTTTTCGCTATTTGCTTGGAAAAGCAATTATAGTTGATAATCTTAAGAGTGCAAGAGAACTCCTTCCTTTGGTACATGAAGATTGTCAGATTGTAACCTTAAAAGGAGAGGTTGTTGAAGTTTCCGGAGTGATCAGCGGAGGAAGTGTTTCTCTCAAAGGGACAGGATTAATAGGCAGGAACGAACATATAACTGAGCTCAAAGGATTGACAGGTAAGCTGAATGAGCAGATAAAACGGTTTGAGGATGATGAGAGGAAAACCGTCCTGGAATTGGAAAAGTGTGTGGCTGACAAAAATACGGTTGAAGAAAAACTGCACGGGGAGAAAGCGAAACTTGTGAGTCTTGAAGGCAGTCGCGCTAAATTACAGGTTGAGATGGAAAGATTATCAAAAGACCTTTCTCTTGTTGAGGATGAAATTGAGGGTGTGGGCAAAGATAGGGAGCGGTGCAGAGTTGAAATCGAAGAGCTTTCATCAGAAATCGAAGGTATTCTCAAAGAAAAAGGAAGTTATGAGCAAGAGTTGAGTTCAGCCCAGCAATATATCGAAGACGGGGTTAAAGAAAGGGAAGAGATCCTTGCCAGATTAACCGAGGCAAGAGTTGCTCTTGCTTCGCTTGAAGAGAGAGAAGAATCTTTGAAAACAAGTTTTCATCTGCGGCATGAGGCGCGTTCTGAATATGAGGAAGGAATGAAGAAACACACGGGGGGAATTGAAGAGGCTGAATCCCGGGTTGAAGAGTTTGAAGAAGCAATCATTGTTGTAGACAGGGAACTGGGGGAACTCCTGGAGAGGAAGGAGGAAGCTGAGGGAAGTGGTTTGGAAATAGATGAGAGCGGGAAGAAGATTGCTGTCAGGATTGAAGAAATGGAAAATATCCTCAGAGAAAAGCGCCGGGTTTTTGAGGAGAAAAGATCCCGCATGCATAAACTTGATGTTCAGCATACAGAGCACAAAATGCAGATAGACTCTCTGAGTGACAGGATATTTTCCCGTTATCAGGTAGACCTTAAGTCGGTTGACGGGGAAAAGAGTATTGACGGAATGGATATGCAGGTAATTTCCGAGGAAACTGTGCGTCTCAGGGCAAAGCTGGAGGCAATGGGGCCGGTGAATCTTGTGGCAATCGAAGAGTATAAGGAACTTGAAGAAAGGTATGATTTCCTGTGCGGGCAGAATGATGATCTTCTATCTGCCAGGGATTCTCTGCATAAGACTATTACCAAGATAAATCAGACGGCAAAGGCGATGTTTATGGAGACATTCGGCAAGATAAACGAGCAGTTCGGGAAGATTTTCAGTGAGTTGTTCGGAGGCGGGAAAGCGGAACTTATTCTGGTTGATGAGAAAAATATCCTTGAGACCGGCATTGAGATTATCGCACGTCCTCCGGGAAAAAAATTGCAGAGTGTTTCGCTGCTTTCAGGCGGGGAGAAGGCAATGACAGCGATTGCTTTGCTGTTTTCCATAATGAAAGTAAAACCGACTCCATTCTGCATTCTTGATGAGATTGATGCTGCTCTTGATGATGCTAACATCGGAAGGTTTATTGAACTTATCGAGAGATGCAGCAAGGATTCTCAGTTTATAATCATAACCCATAACAAAGCTACTATTGCGGTTTCGGATATCATATATGGCATTACTATGGAAGAACGCGGTGTGTCAAAACAGATATCAGTGAAGTTTTCCGAAGAAGGGAGTTCGACTGGTGTCACCTCTGCAGTTGAAAAAGCTGGTAAGCAGGAACCGTCTCTCAAATAGGCTCAAGAATCTTATCAGGAAAACACCTTCTATAGATGAATCTTTCCTTGAAAAGTTGGAAGAAATATTGGTTGAGGCTGATACAGGGATAACAACCAGCTCCAGGATACTGGAAGGATTGAGGCTTAAAGGTGCGGCACACGATGTCCTTGATCTTCTTAAACATGAGATGTTGAACATATTTTCGGAACGTGAGAGGGAAATTGTTACGGATTCTTCCGGGCCTGCGGTTATACTTGTTGTTGGCGTGAACGGGGTTGGGAAAACAACTACTATTGGCAAACTCGCTTCGCATTTCAGGGGCAAAGGAAAAAAAGTGCTCCTTGCTGCAAGCGATACCTTCCGTGCAGGNGCAATTGAACAACTCGAGATCTGGGCTGAGAGAGCGGGAGCCGGGGTTGTCAAACACGGTTATGGAGCCAGTGCTTCGGCAGTCGCTTTTGATGCGGTGGAAGCGTCTGTGGCAAGAGGAGTGGATGTTTTGATTATCGATACTGCAGGAAGACTGCATACGGAAGTCAGACTTATGGAAGAACTGCAGAAGGTGAAAAAGGTTCTGGGGAAGAAATTACCCGGAGCCCCTCATGAAATCCTGATAGTTATTGATGCTACGACAGGTCAGAATGCGTTTCTCCAGGCTAAATTGTTTCATGAGAGTCTTGGATTGACAGGGATTGTGCTTGCGAAGATGGATGGGACAGCTAAAGGGGGAAGTATCCTGGCTATTGAGCATGAGCTTGATATTCCGGTGAAATTGCTTGGTACGGGAGAGAAGCTCAAAGACCTGGAAAATTTCAATCCCGGCGAGTTTGTTCAGGCTCTGTTTGACGCAGATGAATTCTCTTGACATGCAGCTGTTAATATGATTTCATACAGAATCAATGGATATTAAGGTTGGAATAATAGGTGCAGGCGGATATACTGCTGGCGAGCTGCTGCGGATACTGGCAAATCATAGGTATGCAACTGTTTCCTACCTTGCATCTGATTCATTCTCCGGAAAAAGTGTTGATGAAGCTCATCCTTCCCTTAAAAACCTCTTTGACCTGCGGTTCAAGCTTTATGACCTTGAAGAAGTCGTGCGGAGTTGTGATTTTGTTTTTCTTGCCAAGCCGCATCCGAGTTCTTTCAGATTTGCAGGAGAATTGTTCAAAAAGGGATTGAAAATGGTTGACCTAAGCGCCAATTTCAGGTTGAAGGAAGTCAATGTGTTTGAAGATTGGTACGGAGTCAAACATGAATGTCCTGAACTCCTCTCAAAAAGTGTCTACGGACTACCTGAGTTGTACTATAAACAGGTACAGGGGGCAGGCTTTGTTGCAAATCCGGGTTGTTACCCTACAGGCATTGTTTTGGGGCTTGCTCCGCTTGTTGAAAAAGGAATTGTCGAAGTCAACAGGATTGTTATAAATTCTGTCTCCGGGTTTTCCGGAGCAGGCAGAAGCAGGGGAAATGAAAATAACCTTGCAGCAAATGTGGTAGATAATATCAAGACTTACAAAGTAACGAGTCATCCCCATGTACCCGAAATTGAACAGGAACTGGGAAGGCTTTCCGGTGAAGAGGTGAAAGTGACTTTTGTTCCTCATGTAGCCGGTTTCGAGCGGGGTATTATTAACACAATGTGCTTGAAGTTAAAAAAACCCGTTACTCAGGAAGAGCTGGGTTCTGTTTTTTCGGAATTTTATCAGGGGAAACCGTTTGTCAGGATTTATCTGGACAGGAGTCCGGAAATCAAGAATGTTGTGTATACGAATTTTTGTGATATAGGGTTCAGCCTGGATGACAGGACAGGAACAGTGATTGTTTCAACAGTTATTGACAATCTGATTAAAGGGGCTTCCGGACAGGCTGTACAGAATATGAATATTATGTCTGGTTACTGTGAAGAGGAAGGCCTGAGGATTTTTTGAGAAGGGTAATCCTTCTGTTGCGGGTAGATACAATAACCACAGCTGTCATTGCGAGCGACTTTTTTCCTTGCTTTTTAATTCAAAGTTTAGGATAATACTTATCATCTGCATTGAGTTCCGGGAAATAAATAAGGTAACAGTAAGTGGTTATTGAGGGGGAGAATTTTGGCATCAAAAACCGGATTCGGAATTGATATAGGGCAGGATTCCATAAAGCTTGTGGAATTAAGAAAAGAAAAGACAGGTGTCTATCTTGATACTGTTAATGTTGTTCCAACCGGGATTACCCCATCCCTGACCAGGTCGGAAAGAGAAGATGTCCTTATTGATAAGCTTGCCGAGATATTACAGGATGTAAAGATAGGGAATAATCCTCTGACTATTGCCGCTCCGGGTGTTTCAGCTTTTATACGTTATGTAAAGCTGCCTCCCGTAACATCATCCCGTCTCCAGCAAATCATCGGGTACGAGGCGCAGCAGCAGGTACCGTTTCCTCTTGAAGAAGTGATATGGGATTACCAGATTTTGGAAACGAGTAACCAGTCCGAGACAAATGTCATCCTTGTTGCAATAAAATCTGAAGTGATAAACAATCTCATAGATGCTATGAGTGCCAGAGGTCTGGAACTTTCTGTCATTGAACACAGACCCATTGCTCTCTATAATTGTGTAAGGTTCAACAAAGAGACTGAAGGGGAAGTTGCAATCATAATTGATATTGGAGCAAGAGCAACTGATTTGAATATTGAAGTAGGAGGGGAACTTTGCTGGACGAGAACTGCGCGAATCGGGGGAGGAGATATTACCGAGGCAATCCAGAAAGAGTTAAACATTAGTTTTGAGGAAGCGGAAGAACTAAAGAAGAGCAAGGGGATTGTTTGCCTGAACGAAAAAGAAGAGAAATCTGCGGATGAAGAATGCAGGCGTATATGGCAGGCAATGAAGCCGGTTGTAAGTGAAATAATGACGGAACTCCAGCGGTCAGTGAGCTATTTTCATTCTCAGCTTGGAGGAGGAAGGGTTGAAAAGATTCTGCTTGCGGGTGGTTGCACAAGACTCGAAAATTTAGATAACTTGATAAAGGAACAGCTTGGAGCTGAAGCAGAAAGGTTAAATCCGGTTAAGAACATATCCCATTCCCCGGAATTGTTTGAGGGTGAGGATTCCGGGCAGGAATTTGGTGTAGCTGTTGGACTTGCTCTTCGCTCTATAGAAGAAGCTTTCTCTACGATAGATTTACTCCCGGGGCTTATCATCGGCCGGAGAGAAATGCGGAAGAAGAGAGCGTATCTGATGCTCTCCGGTTTATGCATGATGTTTATGCTCGGAATTTCGGCAATTTTCTCTATGCAAAATCACACTGTAATCGAGTTGCAATTACAAAACTTGTCAACTGAACTTGAAGAATATAATAAGTATGATGGGGAGATTCAGAAACTTGCAGGAGAACGAAAGGAAATACGGAGTAGGACAGGTATGCTTAATAATCTGGTGATTGCGAGAGGTTATTGGGCTGATATTTTGCTTGAACTCAGCAGAGTTTTGCCGGATAATACTTATTTAACCAGTTTCTTTGTTATAGAGAAGCAGGGAACTGTGAAATCTGCCCGCAGTCCGGCTGCTATGGAAGGAGCCAGGGCGCGCGGTGTGCCTGTTAGCCCCGGCGGGCGTATGCAGGTGACTGAGCCCGGAATAAAGAAAACAGTTGACCCAAAAAACAGTTTTATTTTAGGTGAGAGAAAAATGTTAGTTCAGTTGAGCGGGAGGACGGTTGATTTTGATGCAGTGACAAATCTTATATCTCGTCTTGAGAAATCCCCGGTTTTTGGAAAAATTGAAGTGATATCTGCAGTGTCGGTGGAGGAAACTGCAGAGGTTGAGAAAGAAAGAGAATCCAGAACTGCGAAAAGGCAGCCGGGTAGAAGAACCAAGAGAACAGACACAAAAAAAACAGAGAAAAAAGATGTTTCTGCTCCTGCAGTTGAAAAACAGGCGGGCATAAATGTCACTTTGCACGTTGAGCTGGTAAAATGAATCTACGTGGACAAAAATGGCTTATTGGTTTGGTGATTTTTGCCGTGGTTATTGGCGGCGTTTTCGCAGTCAGGGTAAGACCTGTACTTGTGGGCGGCAGGGAATTGTCCGAGAGATTTGTGGAAAAGGTCAATGAGAAAAGTGATTTTCTTTCGCGTCCGGAAGGACCGCCTACGGAGAAATTGATAAAGGCAACCCGTGAAGAAAATGAGATGCTTCTCGCAGGATACTGGGAAGGGATAGAAGAACTGAACATGGTAAAACCCGGGTTATTACCCGAGGATACGGCAAGACCCAGTATATACTGGCTGGATACTCTTCGCAGAACCCGGAGAGAACTTTCAGCTGCTGCAAGGCGAGCGGGTATTGATATTCCCAAGGGGCTTAGTTTCGGAGATGAAATTCCTTCTGATGATCAAGTTCCTGAGCTTCTCAGAAGGTTGAAAATTATAGAAGAGGTTTTGACTCTTGCTGTAAGGAGTAAGCTGAAATCTGTAACTGGCGTGAGTTTAGGTACAGAAGAGGTTATACCAAGTTCGGGTGGGGCTTTCCTGAAGAGGCTGCCTCTCTACTTTTCCGTTACGGGAGATCTTGAAAGTCTGGTCTTGTTTATGCATTCCCTGCAGGAAACGGATTCATTTTATATTGTTGAAGATATAAGCGTCGAGAATGAGGAACAAGTGTTGAAAGCAAATTTAAGCGTTTCTACACTATGTTTGCAAGATGAAAGCTGATAAAGTAAGCGGAGTCAAGAGAAACGCTGAAGCGATTATATGTTTTGGGCTTTTTGGGGTTCTTATATGTGTGAGTCTGTATTTTATGAAAGTTGAAGAAAAGAGAGCGAAGATTATAGGGCAAGTCCAGACTCTTTTCAATAGAATGTCAATCAAGACTCGGGAAGAATTTATCTCCAGGAAACAGCTGGAGATGGACGAACAGAGGATTTTTTTGGGATCCTTAGTATCCAGGCCGGTTTCTTACTATGGCTTGATAATAAGGCGTAATCCTTTTGCTCCTCTGCTGCCTTTTGATCCTCCTGAAATTGAGATAGTCCCTACTTTTTTGCCCGGGGATCTTGCACTGACTGAGGCTCCGGTTGTGTCGGGTGATGGGAAATGGATTGCAAATATAATAAACCAGAAAACAGGAGAAAGCTATTCCGTAAGAGAAGGAGAGGATATAGTTGAGACAGTCAGCGTGGTGAAGATAGATAGGGATAAGGTAATTATAAGCGTAGAAGGAGGTAGTGACATAACATTGAAGCCCCAGGAGGTTCTTCCTATCCCGCAAGGAAGAGTTGACCTTGTATTTAATGGTACGATAGAGATTGGGGGGAAACTGGTAGCGCAGGTAGAGAATACTAAGACAGGAGAAATCTATTTTAAGCGGGAAGGGGAAATGGTTGGTACCAACTTCAAGATCGAAAAGATAGAGGTAGGCAGAATAATTCTCAGCAGAGAAGATGGAGATAATGTTGAGCTCATACTTGGCGGGGGAGATTGAGGATGCATATTAAGAAAACGACATGTCTGGTAGCAGTGTTTTTGCTGCTTTTTAGTTGTATGGTTGCGGGTTCTGAGGATTCCGAGAAAGAAAAGGCTGAAGCGGAAAAGAAAGCTGCTGAAGAGGTTTTGGAAGTCCTGGAAGGGTTGTCAATGGAAAGAGAAGTAGAGGTTGATGATCTGATTGAAAGAGGGAAAGAGTATTATCTCAAGGGTGAGTTCGAAAATTCGATCAAGGTTTTCAAGATGGCTCTGCAGAAGGACCCTGAGAATGAGATTGCACAAAGGTATCTTGTCAAGGCGGAGAAAGATTTGCAGCGGATAGAAGATAAAAAGGTTCTTAGAGAAGAAAGGGCTGAAAGAAGGGTTCGCAGAATAGAAGCGCAGAAGGAGAGGCAGGCAAGAGTCCATATTGAGAGGGGTGAAAGATATTACAAGAGCAGGAAGCTGGAGCTTGCAGTTAAGGAATTCGGCAAAGCTCTCAGTATTCATCCTGAGAATAGAAAGGCGCAGGACCGGATGGCGGAAGTCCAACACGAATTGAAAAGTNAAAAAACGGAAGCTGCGAATGAAGATAAAGCATCAGAGCTTATAGAGCAGGGCGTGGAATATTTCAGACAGGGGGAATATNACAAAGCTATTTCGGAATGGGAGAAGGTTTTGACTCTGGTACCTCCGACTCATCCTGACTATGATCGTGCCGAAGATTCCATTGCGGGNGCACAAATATACAGAATCCGGCAAGANGAGCGAGAAGCAGTTGGAGGGAAAGATATATCTGAAAGATCTACTGTTGTAGGCATTACCGAATCCTGGGCCCGTCCTGAGAAAAAGAAGNCAGAAGTTGNAGAGNAAGTTGCNTCCGTGGAAGAAGTACTTGTGCCAACGGAACTTGATGAAAAAGCACGGCAAATTGTGTCGGTACGTTTTGATAACGCACACATAAGAAGCGTACTGAGGTATTTGTCTGAGGTAAGTAATGTGAATATTGTTCTGGATGAATCGGTTTTCCCACGCGGAGAAAGCGGTGAGGGGGCAGGGACTTCTCCACGTGTTACGATTGACCTCAAGGACCTGCCGCTGATTGAAGCGCTAAGCGTGATTCTGCGGGCGAAAAATCTTGTTTACAGGCTGGAGAGAAATCTCATCTGGATTACAACTGCCGGAAATATGGCGAGGGAAGGGCTGATAACAAAAGTTTATGCCCTGTTAACGGCAGCTACCAGGGGAGTTCAATTTGAAAAACCGGAGTATTTGGAATCGGAAGACGACAGAGATGAAGGAGAGCGGTTGTTAGGGTATCGGGACGAAGGGGANGAAGATGAAGAAGGGCTTGCACCGAAGGCTGTATCTACAGAGACTGTTGTTGATACTTTACNGGATGCAGTTCCCTGGCCGTCGGGAAGTTTCATCAATTTTGACAGNAGAACCGGGACTTTGGTTGTTCGTAATACACCGACAAATTTGGGGGTGCTTGAAGATCTTATACGCGAAGTTGAGGGAGCCCCGATGCAGACATCGATTCAAGCGAAGTTCATAAGTGTAGAACAAAATGACTTGTGGCAGTTAGGGGTAGAGTATCCATATTTGCGGGTTGCGCTTGGGGCGAATTCAACGCTTGATGTAGAGAGGAATGCAACTCGCGGTGTTTATCTGCCTCATGAGGGAATGGCTGAAAATTTCAGTGAAGGAGAGGGGCTTACTCTTAGCTATACCAAGCTGAATCCAACTGAGTTCAGTGTGCTGCTTGACGCAATTGAAAAGACAGGGTCAAGCAAGTTGCTTTCTGCGCCGCAGGTTATGACCAGAAACCAACAGGAAGCAGTCATCAAGGTTGTTAAGGAATACAGGTTTCCCGAAGATGATTCATATGAAGAATTTTATTATATATATTGGGCAGATTTAGACGGAGACGGATATGATGAGCCTCATCAGGGAGTTACTCTCATCCCCACAACGTTTGGGGAAGTGGAAGAACTCGGGATAATAATGACAGTAACTCCTGATATCGGTGCTGATATGAAAACCGTTACTCTTAGCATAGTGCCTGAAGTGAAAAGGTTGGGGGAATGGGTGACATATGAGACAATATTGCCTGTGGAGGGAACGGTAACAAGTTATATCGCAATTGCGACAGTTCATTCACAGAAGATAGACACTCAAATTGTGGTTGGTGATGGAGAAACGATTGTCCTTGGTGGGTTAGTGGAAGAAGAGGAAGATATGGAAGTAAAAAAAGTTCCGCTTCTTGGAGATATTCCGCTATTAGGGCGGTTCTTCAGGAGAGATGCTAAAGTNAGTGCAAAAAAGAGCCTTCTTATCTTCATTACGACCCATCTTGTGAAGCCGACCGGTGAAAGGTACAGACAATGAAAACTAAGTTACAATCCCTGAAGTTTTTGGTTGGTATACTGTTTGTGGCTGTGTGCCTGGTCTTTGCCGCAGAAGATGAAGAGCAGAAAGCTGTTGAAAAAGCATTAGAGGAAATGGATGTGGCGCTGGAGCAGCTTTCGTTTGAAAGGGCAGAGTTGATTACGGCTCATCTGTGTAAAGGAGAAGAGTTCTTTGTTAATGGAGAACTTGATAGGGCAGAAGCGGAATTCAAGGCTGTGCTTGAAATCGTGCCGGATGAGGAGAGAGCTTTAGTTTATCTTGATGAGATTCAAAAGAGAAAGGAAAGGATACAGGAAACGGAGGAGAAAGAAGAGCGTAGCAGAACTGAATTGGAGAAGAGGAGCAAGGAAAGAAAAAGCAAGGTTTTTAAAAGGAAAGTGGTGAAGACCAAGGCGGAGCAGGTGCAGGATCATGTTCTCAATGGAAAGAAACATTATGAACGGGGAGAATATACTTCTGCTATTGCGGAGTGGGAAAAAGTGCTGGTGCTTGCACATCCGTCTGACCGGGATTATAAGAGAGTGGTGAACTGGATTAATGCGGCGAAGTATGCAAGAGAAGAGAAAAGAAAAGAAGCAGCGTTACATAAAAAGGAAGAAGCCAGGGAGATGGTATCCCGGGATGTGAAAGAAGCATGGTCGGTGGAAGAAGCTGAAGTTGAGAAGAGAGAAGAGGAAAAGGAAGAAGCAAAGGAAGAAATAACAAGTGCTGCCAAATTGAAACTTCAGGAAAAAGCAATGGAACTCGTAACCGTTGTGTTTGAAGATGCACATCTCAGGACGGTTTTAAGGGAATTGAGTTCCATGAGCGGGATTAATATTGTGCTTGATGAGAATGTCTTTCCTATGGTAGAGGAGGAAGAAGAAGTTGATGAATCTGCTCCCGCTCCGGAAATGCGGGAAGAAAGAGCGGTTCCTATGGTTCCCGGGGAAGGAATGCCAGGAGTTGGTATGGAGGGTATCGAAGAGGAGAAAGTTGCTCCGGTTGTTTCTGTGTCTCCCAGGGTTACAATACGCCTGAAGGATATTCCATTGGTTGAAGCTCTTGCTGTTATTTTAAGGACAAAGGGACTGAATTACAGGCTTGAAGAGAATATCATATGGATCGCGACAGAGGAGAATCTTGCGGCGGGTGAGCTTGTGACAAAAAGCTATAAACCTTCCGGGGGTGTAGGTGACATCGTAGAAATGCTTAAAGCAAGTGTCCCGTTTGCGGGAACAGGGGCTAAGGCAGGTGGGGGTGGCATGGGAGGAACAGGGGCTGAGACA